>Ga0233425_10000148_pt1 | contig 179088 bp, 162 predicted proteins | sample Watercolumn_Towu_2_FD_181712 | JGI IMG/M metagenome (GOLD analysis project Ga0233425, IMG submission 181712) | Freshwater microbial communities from Lake Towuti, South Sulawesi, Indonesia - Watercolumn_Towuti2014_140_MG | ecosystem: Environmental > Aquatic > Freshwater > Lake | place...
TCTTATGCAGATATTTCCGGCGCTCTGCTACGCTCATCGGATCAGTTTCGGCCATCGCTCCCTCGGTAACTTTTTCTTTTGACGGAACGATGTTACTTCGGTAACATTATATTTGGTAGAACGCGGATTCTCCAAGTATTACACCGACGCGGTATAATCCGCCCTGCCATGCCCAAGTTGCCCGAAGAGCTTTCGGAACAGGAATTGCGTCGTTTGCTGTTGGACAAACGCCGCCTTGCCCGCCAAGAGCGCTTGGAACGCTTCCGCCGCACGGGGAGGGCTGTGACACTTGCCCCCGACCTGCCGCCGGCCGCGCTGGAGGAGTGGCGCACCGAGCCGATACTTGAAATGTCTACCGAGGCTTCAGCGCCTGCTCCATCCAAGTCGCGCCGGCGCCGTTGGATGGATCGCATCCTGTTGCTCGTGGAGGTGCTGGCCGTAATCGGATTGGCGGGCGTCCTGTTCAATGGGATGGGGTTGCTGCGTACTCTCAATCAGGAAGTGGTCGCCGCGCTGGTTCAGCCGACGCTCACCCCTACGCCGCTTATTACGGCGGTTGTCCTGCCCTCCGGCCACACACCGCCCACCTCGCTTGGCGGTGCGCAGTATAATGAAGCCGAAATCCCGGAACACCTGCGCCCGCTGGTGCAGTCGCTGGCGAACCTGCCTCTCCCGACGCCCGGACCCCAGCAGGCGATCCGCTTGCAAATCCCAGTTATCAACGTGGACGCGCCGGTTGTCCAGGGTGATAGCTGGGACCAGTTGAAGAAGGGTGTCGGCCAGCACATCGGTTCGGCCAATCCTGGCCAGGTTGGCAACGTGGTGCTTTCAGGCCACAATGACGTGTTTGGCGAGATCTTTCGCTATCTCGAAAAACTCCAACCCGGTGACCAGGTCGTTCTGTACACCGCGCAACACCAGTACATCTATTTCGTGACCGAAACCCGCATCGTCGAGCCGACCCAGGTGGAGGTCATGGACCCCACCAGCGACGCCACCGTCACGTTGATTTCTTGTTATCCATATTTGATTGACAATAAACGCATCGTTGTCATCGCAAAACTTCAAAATCCCTAGGAGCATCCATGAGCAGTAAAAACAAACGCCGCGCCAGCCGCGCCCAATCCACATCTGCCGCCGCAATTTCGTCTACCGGCAAGACGGAATTCAACCCGGATTACAGTGTTATCAAGCGCGATCTGAAGCGTATCGGTATCCTGGCGGGCTCGTTCTTTGCAGTCCTCATCATCCTGGCCATTTTCCAGAACCAGATCCTGGCGCTTTTCCTGAAGTGAGAGTTGAGTGATATGCCAGGTACTCTCACAAGTGGCTGGCACATTACCACAAATTCATGGGTGATGACGCCTTCGACGTTCTTATCCTGATCGGCCGCCCTGCGTCTGGAAAGAGCGAGATCATTGATTTCCTGACGCACATCCGACCAGATGTCCGCTGCAACCGATATCAACTTGGAGAGCTGGACATCCTGGACGATTTTCCCCTGTTATGGGCTTGGTTTGAAGAAGACCGCATCTTGAGCCAACAGTTCGGCTTGCCGCGCATCTACACCGACGAACGTGGTTATTTCAATCATCCTGCCTATTGGCACCTGCTGATCGAGCGTCTCAGTCTGGCTTATCAGAGGCGGCTGCGCGATAACCCAACCTATCATGAAAGCACCACCGCTTTGGTCGAGTTCTCACGTGGCAGCGAGCATGGAGGCTATCACGAGGCGCTTCCTCACCTGGCAGATGAACTCTTGCAAAAAGCTGCCATCCTCTACGTGAATGTCTCCTTTGCTGAATCGCTGCGTAAGAACCGCCGCCGTTTCAATCCCAATCGCCCCGACAGCATTCTGGAGCATGGCCTCTCCGACGAGAAGATGGAGCAGCTTTATCGCGAGGACGATTGGACTGAGCTGGCTCCGGTCGCTGCTGGCTTTGTCACGGTCCGCGCCGTGCGCGTGCCATACGTTGTATTCGAGAACGAGGACGATGTGACCACCGGAAAACCCGAGCTGTTGGCGCAACGGTTGGATGCAGTGCTAGGCAGGCTCTGGAAAATGTACGTAGCCCGTGAGCTGAAAGAGGAATACAACAAAAACGCCGAGTTGACTGCCTTCACCGCCTTGGATGGCGAAGATTTCCTTTCCGAGAACGACTGACCGAAATGACCGGAGAGATTTTCAACCTTCAGCTCGACAAACTCACCTACGGCGGCGACTGCCTCGGCCGCCTCGAGGATGGCCGCGCCGTTTTCGTCCCTTTTGCGCTGCCCGGTGAGACCGTGCGCGCCCGCAGCGTGGATGAGAAGCGCAGCCACGTGCGCGCGGAATTGATCGAGGTGCTTCAGCCTTCTCCGGAGCGTATCCTGCCCAAATGCAAACACTTCTTCTCTCCCCTCCCATTGGAAAAGGGAACAGGGGCGAGGTCTGTCTCCCCTCTCCCTTCGGGAGCCCCACAGGGGTGCTTCGCGAAGAGGCCGGGGGTGAGGTTCGCCTGCGGCGGCTGCCACTACCAGCACATGCCCTACCCAGCCCAATTGGGCGCCAAAGAAGCCATCCTGCGCGATCAGTTGGCGCGCATCGGACGCATCGAAAACCCGCCTGTCAGGCCGATTGTTCCCTCACCGCTCGAATGGAATTACCGCAACCACGTGCAGTTCCATTTGACGCCGGAAGGAAAATTGGGTTATGTCTCCCCTCTCCTTTTAGGAGAGGGGCCGGGGGTGAGGTCTTCCCCCCCTCTCCCTTCGGGAGCCCCACGGGGGTGCTTCGCGAAGGGGCCGGGGGTGAGGGCCATCACCGAATGCCACCTCCCCGAATCTCCCCTCGCCTCCCTTTGGCCACAACTGGAATTCGAGCCAGACCTCGGCCTGGAGCGTGTGTCGTTGCGTTTGGGTACCGATGGCGAGGTGATGCTCATCTTGGAGAGCAGCGATCCGCATCCGCCCGAATTGGAGATCGAGGCCGAACTATCGGTGGTACACTTGAGCGGCGATGACGCCGTAGTGCTGGCCGGGGATGACCATCTCTTCATACAAGTGCTTGACCGCCGCTTCCGCGTCTCGGCGGGATCGTTCTTCCAGGTTAACACCGCGATGGCTGCGAAGATGGTCGAATATCTTTTGACTTGTATACCTGTTTCCTTGTCTACGACTTTACTGGAAGTCTACTGTGGCGTTGGGTTGTTCAGCGCCTTCCTCGCCCCACGCGTTGAAAGGCTGATCGGCGTCGAAGCCGCCCCTTCGTCCTGCGAAGATTTCGTTGCCAACCTGGACGAGTTCGAGAACGTGGAATTGTACGAGGGTGCGGCAGAGGAAATCCTGCCTGCTTTGGTGGGGCGAATTGGAAATTCGCCCTACGTGTTGGTGGATCCGCCACGCGCAGGGCTGGAGCGACGCGCCCTGGAAGCGATCCTGGCGCTGAGGCCGGAGGCGCTGGCCTACGTCTCGTGCGACCCGTCCACCCTCGGGCGGGACGCGGCCCGTTTTTCCGAAGCCGGCTACCATCTAAGAGAGGTCACACCGTTCGACCTGTTCCCGCAAACTTATCATATCGAAAGCATCAGCTTTTTCGAAAAGGCGAAATCTCGAGATTTCGCAATCCACTAAAAACATCCATAAAGGAGCCTGTAATGCCATTCAAACAATCTGCCTGGAGCCTGAAAGACCTGTTCCCTTCGCTGGACAGCCCCGAGCTGGAGGCAGCCTTCAACACCCTCGAAGCGCAAGTCGCCGATTTCGAGAAGATCCGCCCGCAGCTCAAGCCGGATATGCCGGTCAGCAGCTTCGTCGAAGTGCTAAACGAGAGTGAGCAATCCACCCGCCTGGCGTCTCGCATCTATGTCTGCGCAGGGCTTTCGTTCGCGGCGGACACACAAGACCAGGTTGCCCAAAACCTGCTGGGGCGTGTGCAGCAGTTCATGGCTGAGATGGGGAACCGTACCTTATTCTTCAACTTGTGGTGGAAGGACCTGGACGATGCCAGCGCGACACGCTTGATGGCTGCCTCAGGTGATTACCGCTACTACCTGGAGACGATGCGCCACTTCAAGCCGCACACCCTGAGCGAGCCGGAAGAGAAGATCATCAATCTCAAGAACGTGACCGGCATCAGTGCCCTTCATACGCTCTACGATGCCATCACCAACCGTTATACCTTCAAGCTTGAAGTGGATGGCGAGACGAAGGAGCTGACGCGCGGCGAGCTGATGGTCTATGTGCGCGAGGCGGATCCTGGCCTGCGGGCGCGCGCTTACCAGGAAATGTATCGCGTCTACAGTGCGGACAGCGCCATCCTTGGCCAGATGTACCAGACCGTGGCGCGCGACTGGCAGAACGAGAACCTGACCATGCGTCACTTTGCCAATTCCCTGGCTGCCCGCAACCTGACCAACGACATTCCCAATGATGCGGTGGATACCCTGCTCGAGGTCTGCCGCCGTAACGCCCCGCTCTTCCAGCGTTATTTTCGCTTGAAGGCACGCCACATCGGCATGGAGCGCCTGCGCCGTTACGATATCTACGCTCCGGTCGTCAAGTCCGATAAACGCTACGACTTCGAGGCCGCGGCTACGATGGTGCTGGAATCGTTCGGTCTGTTTCATCCCCAAGTGGAGGCGAACGCGCGGCGTATCTTCACGGACAATCACCTGGACAGCGAGGTGCGCAAAGGCAAGCGAGACGGTGCATTCTGCTGGAGTGCCGAGCCAAGCCTGCTGCCGTGGGTGCTTGTTAACTATCAGGGCCGCCCCGACGATGTCGCCACGCTGGCCCACGAGCTAGGCCATGCCATCCACGCCATGCTGGCCGCGCATCATACTGTCTTTACCTGCGACGCCTCTCTACCGTTGGCAGAGACGGCCTCCACCTTCGGCGAAATGATGCTGGTGGATCGGCTGCTTGCCACTGAGACGGACGAATCGGTGCGCCGCGACCTGCTCTTCCGACAGGTGGACGATGCCTACGCCACCATCATGCGCCAGGCCTATTTTGCCCTCTTTGAGCGCCAGGCGCACGAGATGGTGCAGAAGAACGCCTCGGTGGATGAGCTTTCCGCGGCTTATGTGGCGAACCTGAAAGAGCAGTTCGGTGATGCGGTTGAGCTGAGTGACGAGTTCAAGTGGGAATGGATTTGCATCCCCCACATCTACCACACACCCTTCTACGTTTACGCTTACTCCTTTGGGCAATTGCTGGTGCTTTCACTCTACAAGCAATTCAAGGCGGAAGGCGAGGCCTTCAAGCCGCGCTATCTCAAGATCCTCTCAGCCGGAGGCTCCGAAGCCCCGGCGAAGATCCTGAGCGAGGCAGGCATCGACATCCGCTCGGCTGCCTTCTGGCAGGGCGGCTTCGACGTGCTGGCTGCCTTGGTGGATGAATTGGAGAAACTGCCGGTGAGCTAGCGCATGGAGCGTGAGAGCGAGGGGCGTGGAGCGCTCCACCCTCCACGCTTTACTCTTCACGCAACTACGCCTCGTACTCAGCCTGTGCTTCTTCCACAGTTTGCACTGGCTCCTCGGCGGGCTTGCGGTCGAGCATTTGCATGGCAAGGGCGATGACCTTCGTGTAATATTTGGTCTCGCCCTTGTCCTCGACGCGGTCGGTGCGCAGACGGCCCTCGACATAGACCAGGCTGCCTTTGCGGAGATACTGCTGGCAGATCTCGCCCAGCCGCCCCCAGGCTTCGATATTGACCCAGTCGGTGTATTCCTTGGCTTCGCCTTCTGCTGATTTCCAGCGATTGTTGACCGCCAAGGTGAAGTGCGCCACCTTCTTGCCGGTGGGCGTGAAATGAGTTTCGGGGGCTTTGCCCAGGTTGCCAATCAATTGAACACGATTGAGAGCAGGCATCGGATTCCTCCTGCGAGCCAGAACTGAAACGGCGACTACGGTAGCTGCACGGCTACGCTAATAGTGTAGCAAGAATTCTAAAAAAGTCAAGCGATTCTTACCAACCTAAACTTTAGACAATTGACGACCTGCCTTAGGCGTGCTATGATGAGATCGAATTATCTTTATCTTTATTTATTCAAAGGAGTTATTAGATGAGCACCGATTTTATTGCCCGTCTGATCGGGATGGTTGTCTTCGCGGTGTTGGGTGTTTACGGGGGAGGCTGGTTGGGGAAAGACATGGGTTCGCAGAAGATCGTCTATGTTATTTTGACCGGCTTGATTGGCGTGTTGTTCGGGTTGGTCATGACACCCTATCTGACCACCCGCCCGATGCGCGCCTTACGCTCGATGCTTAACAAGCAATCCGCGGAAAGCCTCTTCTCCGGCCTGATTGGTCTGGTCGCCGGGCTGCTGACCGCGGCTTTGTTGGCCTTTCCCCTTTCGCTCCTGCCTCATCCTTTTGGACAAATCCTGCCCTTCATCGGTGTCTTGATTTTCGGCTATTTCGGCGTTGCCTTGTTCGTCATGCGTCAAAATGATATCGCCAATATCCTTGGAACGATCTCCAATCGCCGCGAAAATGGGACTTCTGCGAGCTGGTCGCAGTCGAGCCGCACCATATTGTTGGATACCAGCGTCATCATCGACGGGCGCGTCGCTGACATTGCCAAGACCGGCTTCCTGCCCGGCGCACTGCTCATCCCGCGCTTCGTGCTGAATGAGCTACAGTATATTGCCGATTCGCCCGATAGTCTCCGCCGCCAGCGCGGCAGGCGCGGCATGGAAGTGCTTTCCGAATTGCAAAAAGCGCCTTCGGTTGTCGTCCGTGTCAGCGACATTGATGTGGAAGGCGTACGCGAGGTGGATGACAAGCTGGTCATCCTGGCGCGGCAGATGAAGTGTCCCATCCTGACGAACGACTTCAACCTGAACCGCATCGCCGAGTTGCAGGGTGTGCCAATTCTCAATATTAACGAACTGGCAAATTCGGTCAAGTCGGTCGTCCTCCCTGGCGAACTCATGATGATAAACGTAATCCAGGAAGGAAAAGAGGCCGGGCAAGGCGTCGGCTACATGGAAGACGGGACGATGGTCGTCGTCGAGAACGGCAACCGCTACCTTAACCGGCAGATCAACGTCACCGTGACCAAGGTCTTGCAAACCGCCGCCGGGCGCATGGTCTTCGCCAGGCCGGAAGATAAAGAGAAATAACCATGCCCACATTCCGCACCAAAACCCCCAATCACTTCGACCTGCCGCGCCGCATCGCACGCTTGGGCGAATTGGCCTACAACCTGTGGTGGACTTGGAACCCTGACGCCCAACGACTCTTTAACCGGATTGACAACGCCCTGTGGGAGCTTGTCAACCACAACCCATTCGTTTTCCTTGGGCAGGTCGGGCGTTCTGAGATCAATGCTGTCGCCCAAAATCCGGCTTACCTGGAGCTATACGATCGCGTCTGCCGCGAATTCGACGCCTACCTGACCCGCGCTGATACCTGGTGTGCCAAGAATCACCCTGGCTGTGACGATCAGGCGATTGCCTACTTCTCGATGGAATTTGGCCTGCACGAGACTCTGCCGATCTACTCCGGCGGCCTGGGCGTGTTGGCCGGCGATCACTTGAAAGAGGCCAGCGATCTCGGCCTTCCACTGGTGGGCGTGGGCTTGATGTACGCCGAAGGCTACTTCTCGCAGCGCATCTCCGATGACGGCTGGCAGGAAGCGCAGAATAACCTTATCAATGTCGAGGAACTACCAATCTTGCTCGTGGTGGACAAGGATGGCAAGCCGCTGACTATCTCGGTCAAATTCCCTGATCGCGCTGTCACCGCTTGGATTTGGGAATTGCGCGTCGGCCGCGTACCACTCTATCTGCTGGACACTGACCTGGACGAAAATTCACCAGCCGACCGGCAGTTGACGGCGCGTCTGTATTGGAGTGATCTCAACTTGCGCATAGCCCAAGAAGTGCTGCTTGGTGTGGGTGGCGTGCGTGCGCTGCGCGCCTTGGGCTACAATCCGACTGTCTGGCACATGAATGAGGGTCACGCTGCCTTCCTGACCCTGGAACGCACCCGCGAGTTGGTCGCTGCCGGTGAGACCTTCGAGGCGGCCGCGGCGCAGACGCGCCTCAATAACATCTTTACCACGCACACACCCGTCCCGGCGGGCAACGACGAGTTTCCGCTCTGGCTGATTGACAAATATCTCTCGCCTATGTGGCCTGAGCTTGGCCTGAGCCGCGACCAGTTCGTGGACTTGGCGCGCCACCAGCAGAGCTGGGGCGAGAGCTTCAGTATGCCGGTGCTGGCCTTGCGTTTTTCCGAGGGCCGCAATGCCGTCTCGGAGCTGCACGGGCGCGTCGCGCGCCGTATGTGGAATTTCCTTTGGCCCGAGGTCGAGGAAGACGAAGTACCGATCAATTATGTCACCAACGGTGTGCATACCCCCACCTGGATGGCGCGCCGACTGCGTGTGTTATTCGACAAATACCTGGTCAACGATTGGTTGGAATCCCTCGATGAACCGTCCATCTGGACGAAGGTCAACGACATCCCTGCTGCAGAGTTATGGGCCGTGCGAATGCACCTCAAGCGCAAGCTGGCTTTCTATATGCTGCAACGCACCCGCCAGCGTTGGATGCGCGGCGGTTACCATCCGGTGCAGGTGATCGCCTCCGGCTCGCTGCTCGATCCCTACGTGCTGACCATCGGCTTTGCGCGCCGCTTTGCCACTTACAAGCGCGCCAACCTGGTCTTCAGCGACCTGGAGCGACTGCTGGAGATCATCAACCGCCCCAACCGGCCGGTGCAGATCATCTTCTCCGGCAAAGCCCATCCCGCCGACGAGCCCGGAAAGTTGCTCATCCAGGAGGTCTACCGCAACGTTAAGAAGGCGGAGAACGGCGGGCGGCTTGTATTCCTTGAAGACTATGATATGAATCTGGCGCGCTACCTGGTGCAAGGCGTGGACGTTTGGATGAACACCCCGCGCCGCCCCAACGAGGCTTCAGGGACCTCGGGTATGAAAGCTGCGGCGAACGGTGTGATAAATTTCTCGGTGCTGGACGGCTGGTGGCGCGAGGCCTACAACGGTCACAACGGCTGGGCCATCGGCGAGGACGCTGATCCCGATACCCAGGTGCAGGATCAAGCCGACGCCGAAAGCTTATACAGCGTGTTGGAGAACGAGATCATCCCCCTGTATTACGAAGACCGCAACGCCGAGGATATTCCGCTCAAGTGGCTGGCGCGGGTCAAGGAGTCCCTGCGCACGGTAACCCCGCAGTTCAGCACACGTCGGATGGTCAAGGAATATGTCGAACGGCTGTACCTGCCGGTTGTGAAATAACGTAGGGCGACTTTATGTCAAACCTACGTTTATATGAAGAATAGGCTAAAATTAGGGGAGATAGGTGCAATATGCCCTCTCCAGACATTCCCCTCAGTCGCACCAAAGTCATTGTCCCCAAACGCCGCGGCGAAATCCTGACGCGGCCGCGTTTGTTGGACTTGCTCGACAAACTGTTAGATTCCAAACGACTGATCTTGATCTCTGCCCCGGCCGGTTACGGGAAGACCTCGCTCCTGGTCGATTATGCCAGCCACGCCGAGATGCCACTGTGCTGGCTGTCGCTGGATGCGCTGGATCAGGACCTCCAACGGTTCATTGCCTACTTCATCGCCGCGATCGCGCAGGCTTTTCCCAAGTTTGGCCGCCAGTCCAAGGCGGCGTTGGGCAGCGTGGCCTCGCTGGAAGACGACGCTGAGCGCTTGCTCGTCACCTTGGTCAACGAGATCTTCGAACAAGTTCCCGAGCACTTTCTCCTGGTGTTGGACGATTATCAGTTCGTAAACGATGCACCGGCGATTCGCGCCTTTGTCAATCGCTTTGCCCAGCTTGTGGGGGAGAACTGTCACCTGACCCTCTCTTCGCGCAAAATCGTCGCCCTCCCCGATGCTATCTTAATGATTGCCCGTGACCAGGTAGGCGGCTTGGGGCCTCTCGAATTGGCCTTCACTGCACCAGAGATTCAAGCGCTCTTCGCACAAAATTATCATCAGAACATCACGCCCGAAGAGGCCGAAGAATTGGTGCAGCAGACGGAGGGTTGGATCACCGGTCTGCAACTTTCCAACCGGGCCATGGCCGAGAACATCGCTGACCGGCTGCGGGCAGCACGGGCGGCCGGCGTGGGCTTGTTCGACTACCTAAGTCGCGAGGTGCTGGATCAACAGCCTCCAGCGCTGAGAGAGTTCCTCTTACGCACCGCGCTCATGGATGAGTTCGATGCCAGCCTGTGCGAGGCGGTCCTCGCTCCCTTAACCCCGGGCCAGCCGCAAAACTGGAAGGAGCTGGTCGCTGCGGTGCAGCAAAACAACCTCTTCGTTTTGCCGATGGGGCCGGCTGGTCAATGGCTGCGTTACCACCACCTTTTCCAAGAGTTCCTCGAAGCCCGGTTACGGGAGGAACGCTCTGATCTTGTCGCGCCGATCCTGCTTCGGCTGGCGCAAGTCCACGAGCAGAACAATGACCCGGAAAAGAGTTATGCTGTTTACCAGCGGCTGGGAGATGTCGGCGCATTAGCCAGCCTGGTCGAACGCACCGGACGGACATTGCTCTATAATGACCGGTTGATCACCTTGTCCACTTGGCTGGAAAACCTGCCCGCGACGGTTGCCCAAACAAGACCTGTGCTGCTCTCACTCCAGGGCGCGGTTGCTGTGATGCAAGGAAAAGCACAAGACGGCCTTGCCCTGCTCGACCAGGCTGAGGTCAGCCTCCGTTCCGCTGGAGACGCAGCGAACTGGGCGTTGACCTTGATCCGCCGCTCTTCAGCCTACATCTATTTGGGCAACTACGCGGCCTCTTTGGCGGATGCAGAGGCGGCGCTACGCCTCAAAGGCGAAGGTCCCGAAAGCATCCGCGCCGAAGCGGAGCGTGCCAAGGGGTTGAGTTTGCATCGCATGGGAAAAGTCGAGGCGGCAATTGAAAGCCTGTCACAATCTCTGGAAGCCTTCACGAAGCTTAGGCGAACACGCAACATCCCCAGAATTCAAATGGAGTTGGGTGTGGCTTGCCGCGCAGCCGGGAATTGCGATGCTGCCCTGCAATACTATCAGAAGGCTTTATCGCTATGGAAGAAAGAGAGCAATCTCTCTTGGCAATCGAACCTGCTTAACAATATGGGCGTTCTGTACCACTTCCAGGGGGAATACGAACAAGCGGTCAAGAGTTTGGAGGAGGGCTTGGCTTGCGCCCGGCGTAGCGGGTACGCACGCATGGAAGCCCTTAACCTTGCCAGCTTGGGCGATGTGTACGCCGACTTGGATGAATTGGATGCTGCCCAGCAGGCGTATCAATTGGCCCACAGCATTGCCTCTCACAGCGACGATAGTTTCCTGAACCGTTACCTGACGCTAAAGGAGGCCGGCTTGGCCCGCGCCCGCGGCGAATATTCCCTTGCTGCCTCGCTGCTTGATCTCATCCGGGTACCGATCACCGGCGGCACCTCCAATTATGAGAAAGGTCTCTTTCACCTGGAGAAAGGACGCATACTCCTCGCTAGAGGAAATTCATCTGAGGCGGTTGACGACTTCCGCGCCTCCGGGCAACATTTTTCGCAAGGCGGCCTTCCCATCGAAGCAAGCTGGAGTCAATTGTGGCTGGCCGCGGCGCACAACCACCTGGGCGCCAAGGAAAAGGCGTTGGAATGCCTGTACTCTGCTCTGGGCGGAACTGGCGCTAGGCAGCCGGCGCCTTCCCTGGTGACGGCGGCTCGCCAGGCCCATGCCTGGCTAGAGGATCTTGGGGATGATGCGCTCATCGGCGACAGGCTGCGAAGCTTGTTGGGGCAAGCCGCACAAGTGGACGCTGCGTTGCCTGCCATCCTCCGACGCTTGCGCCGCACAACCAGCACCGTTCGATTATCTGTGCCTCGTTTGACCATCCAGGCGTTTGGAAGCGCACAGGTCAAGGTCAATGCTAAACGAGTGACCATCTCTCAATGGCAGACGCAGGAAGCACGCCGCCTGTTTTTCTATTTTCTTACTTCCGCGCGGACGGCCACGAAAGAGCAGGTTGGGCTGGATTTTTGGCCGGACTTATCGCCATCCCAGCTCAAGTTACGCTTCAAGAACACCATCTACCGCCTGCGCCGCGCCTTGGGGCAGGAGGCGATCTCCTTCAATGACAATCTTTACCAGTTCAATCGCACTATCGATTACGAATACGATGTGGAGACCTTCGAAATGTGCATCGCTCAGGCCAAAGCCGCGCAAGATGCCAACGAGCGCATCGCTGGCTATCAAAGCGCCGTGGTCCTGGTGAGGGGTTTGTACCTGGAGGATATTGACGCAACCTGGGCTGAAGCCGAACGTGAACGTTTGAAGCAGGAATATCTTTCAGCCTTAGTAAGCTTGGCCCGGCTTCACCAGGAGGGCGGGGATACGACGAAAGCCTTGCAGGCCTGCCAACGCGCCCTGGCATTCGATCCTTGCTGCGAGGAAGCTTATTGTCAGGCGATGCGCCTTTATGCGCAAATGGGCGATCGCGCCGCTGTTGCCCGTCAATATCGTGTTTACCAACAAGCATTTGCATCCGAGCTGGGCTTGCCTCCTTCTCCCGAGACCAAAGCGCTATACCGCAGCCTGATAGCGTAACCTGTTTCTACCCTTTCTACACACCTCAGCCCCGTAAGGGGCTGAGGCTTTTAAGGGTTGTTCCAAAAGTTCAAGAGAAGAGAGCGTTATCCTCGCCGTTATGCAGACATCCTTGAAGCCACTTTTAAAGCCTCCCATCGAGTATTATATAACAAGAATAAACCTCTCATTTCAAAGGTGAACCATGAAAAACAAACTCTTTCAGCTCTCTCTGGCCATCAACAAGATCAACCGCCAACACGTTCAATTGGCTTTCGCGCTGATTGCACTGGCCTTGCTGGTACTGGGCGCTGGCGCGCCGGAGGAGGGCGGTGGCATCATCGGTAAAAGCATCAGATAAAACGTGATCCTGCTGTTCGCCGTCCTAGCTGGATGGTTGGTAGGAATGGCATACGCCAGCTGGCGAAAACGGCCTTACCTCCTTCCCGCCATTAACTACCTGTGGTTGGCATTCGTCGCTTTTGTTCCGCAGTTAGTGGCTTTTTACCTGCCCGCCAGCCGCGGCCATCTCTCTGACAATTGGGCGTCAGTCAGCCTGGTGGTTTCGCAGGTACTCCTGTTGCTCTTTGCCTGGACAAACCGAAAGCTGGCCGGAATGTGGCTGCTGATCCTGGGATTGGCGCTTAACCTGCTCGTTATCATCGCCAATGGGGGCTATATGCCCATCAGCCCCGCGACCGCCGGACATCTAGTTCCAGCCGCAGTCGTGAACTCAATGGAGCTGGGCAGCCGCTTCGGCTTTGGCAAAGATGTGCTGCTGCTTCCGGAAAGTACGCACCTTGTTTGGCTATCGGATCGCTTTCTATTGCCGGAGTGGTTGGGTCACCCAGTTGCTTTCAGTCTGGGAGATATTTGTGTTGCCATTGGCATCTTTTGGTTACTGCTGAGGCAAGGAATACCATTGAAAATACTCGAAAGGTTTAAAAGTAAATGATCCCGTCTATCACCGTCCAAACCCCTATCTTCACCGTCGCAACCTCAACCGACCATACGGAATTGAGTCGCTTGCTCGCTGCCGCGATCGTCAATAATCAATTCGCGGCGCGCTTACTTGATGATCCCGAAGCGGCTCTGGCAAACGGTTACCTGGACGAAACATTCCTGTTGAATGAAGATCAACGCGCCTTGCTCATTTCCATCCGCGCTGAATCGGTGGTTGAACTGGCGCAACAGCTTTATAGGGCTCTCGTGAGTGAGCGGATTCTCGCCAGTTAATCCGCGAACGAGGCGGGCGCAAGGGGCGGCGCGGCGAAAAGGGGTGCTTGGGGGGAGCACGGCACCCCTTTTTGCGTGTAAAATTGTGAAAGAAGATGCTGCCCAACTTCCCACCCTGGTATGCTTATGGCCAAACATTCTGCTAATTTCCGTGTAGACGAACCAGACAGCAAGAGTGAGCCCTGGCTCAAGGCGGTTTTTCGCGCCTTTCCTGATATTCTCTTCCATTTGCAGTCAAACGGCGCGATAGACGATTACTTGACCAGTAACACTTCCGCGCTCTTTGTCTCCCCAAAAGAATTCCTGGGAAAGCGAATGCAGGATGTCTTGCCTGCGGATGTGGGACAGAGGATGGCGCAGGCCATCGAGCGCGTCAACCAGACAAATGAGATTGTCTCATTGGAATATCAGCTCACGGTCCCTGCCGGGGTACGTTATTACGAAGCGCGCCTCGTCCCGCTGCCAAAATCGGAGATCGTGATCATTGTGCGCGATATTACCGTGCAAAAAGAAGGGGAGGAGCGGAACCGCCGACAACTCCAGCGGCTTGCAGCCCTGCGCTCGATTGATACCGCGATCGTTGGCAACCTGGACCTGCACCTGACCCTCGAAATCATCATCGAGCACCTGATGAAACAATTGGGGGCGGATGCTGCGGATATCCTGCTTATCTCACCCCACAGCCAGAGGCTCGAAATTGCCGCCGGTCATGGCTTCCAGACGGCTTCGTTACATCGAACGAACTTGCTTGTCGGGGAGGGTTTCGCGGGCCGGGCAGCTTATGAGCGGCGGATTGTCAGCATTCCCGATTTGCAGGTCCATACGGCGGATACCAAGCGCTTTCCTGTTTTCAGCCGCGAGAAATTTGTCTCCTGTTGCGCCGCGCCGCTCATCAGCAAAGGTCAATTAAAGGGAGTATTAGAGGTTTTTTTTCGGTTCTCTTATCATCCGGATACCGAGTGGTTGGACTTTTTCGAAACACTGGCAGACCAGGCCGCCATTGCCATTGACAGTGTGGCTCTCTTCAATGACCTGCAGCGTTCGAATATGGAATACACCTTGGCCTATGATCTGATGATCGAAGGCTGGGCAAGCGCTCTTGACCTGCGTAATCACATCTCGGAAGGGCATAGCCGCCGCGTAACCGAATTGACGATTAAACTGGCGAGTAGATTGGGTTTGGGTGAGAAGGAGTTGGGGCATATCCGCCGCGGCGCGTTGCTTCACGATGTGGGCAAGGTCCGCATTCCCGATAAAGTTCTTTTCAAAGCGGGTGCGCTCACTTCTGAGGAATGGGAAATCATGCGTCAGCACCCCCTGTACGCGCGTACTCTGCTGCACTCCATCCCTTATCTGCACCGGGCGCTCGACATCCCATACTGTCACCATGAGAAATGGGACGGAACGGGCTATCCCCAGGGGTTGAAAGGCGAAGCGATCCCTATGTCGGCGCGTATCTTCGCTGTGGCAGACGTTTTCGACACCTTAACCTGCGAGCGGCCATACCGGCCGGCATGGTCGAGAGAAAAAGCGCTCGAATATGTTTGCGCCAACGCAGGGACTCATTTCGACCCCAAGGTGGTTGCCGCCCTACAAGAGTTGGGACTTGCGGGACTTCAGAACAACTAGCGCTTGCTGGAGATAGGTTATCGACTCAAGATGGCGAGTGTATCTGCATAATGAGGCGATGAAGTGATTGGTCATTGGATGAGAGTTAGCTAATAGAATTGAAAGGAAAGGCCATTTTTACTTGACAAGGGGGAAAGGGAGAGGTATAAAACATACCGACTAGTCGGTATGTTTTATTATCTAGCCTCACCCCTATCCCCTCTCCCATAGGGAGAAGAGGGACTGAGAGATAAGCATGCAGCAACGCAGCGAAGAGACGCACGCCCATATCCTGGATGCCGCAGTACGGCAATTTGCAATATCCGGTTACAATGCCGCCAGCGTGGATGACATCTGCGCGGCAGCCGGGGTGAGCAAGGGCGCGTTCTATCATCACTTCCGCACCAAACAGGCTGTCTTCCTGGCATTGATGGAAGGTTGGCTGGGGATGATTGACATGGGCTTGGAAGCGGCGCGCATGGAGACTGTTCCAGAAACCTTGGCGCAAATGACCGACATGCTGCCGGCTGTCTTTGCCACCGCCGAGGACCGCCTGCCCATGTTCCTGGAATTCTGGCTGCAGGCCAGTCGCGACGAAACCGTATGGCAGGCGCTCATCGCCCCGTACCAGCGCTACCAGCAATTTTTTGCTGCGTTGGTCGAGCAAGGCAAGGCCGAAGGCTCGCTGCGCGCGGATGTGGACGCACAATCCACGGCGCAAGCGATCGTGGCGCTGGCAGTCGGATTGCTGCTCCAAAGCATGTTGAATCCAAGAGGCGCTGATTGGAAGAAGAATGCCGAGCAAGGCATACAAATATTATTGAAAGGAATGGCTAAATGATTTTAGTTACCGGTGCAACCGGTCATATCGGGAACGTTCTGGTGCGTAAGTTGTTGGAAAACGGTGAAAAAGTGCGCGCCCTGCTCTGGCGCGGCGAGGATGCAACCCCGCTCAAAGGGTTGGCTGTGGAAACCATCGAGGGCGACGTGCTCGACCCGCAAAGCCTGAAGACGGCCTTCGAGGATGTGGACAAGGTTTTTCACCTGGCCGGCGTTATTTCCATCATGCCAGGGCAAATTCCGCTCGTTTGGCGCGTTAACGTGGAAGGGACGCGCAACATCCTCGCTGAGGCGCAGCGCAGGCGCATCCGGCGACTGGTGTATACCAGCTCGATCCATGCCATCCACCGCGCCCCACATGGCCGGATGATTGACGAGACCCTGCCCTTCGACCCGGATAATCCTTACGGAGAGTACGACCGCTCGAAAGCCGCGGCCAGCCTCGAGGTTCAGAAAGCAGCGCAGGCGGACCTGGATGCGGTCATTGTCTGCCCAACCGGCGTCATCGGCCCCTACGATTTCCGTCGCTCCGAGATGGGCAGTGTTATTCTCGACGCGGCATTGGGGAGGACATCTCCTTACGTGGATGGCGCTTACGATTTCGTGGATGTGCGCGACGTGGCTGATGGCCTGATCCTGGCCGGGGAGAAGGGTCGCACCGGCGAAACTTATATTCTCTCCGGACAGAAGATTTCTGTCCGCTATCTGCTGGAGACGGTGCGCGAGGTGGGTGGCCGGGCGTTTGCCAGCATTAAAATCCCCTTCAGCCTGGCAGAATTCGCCGCGAAGTTTACGCCCTACTATTACCGCTGGACAAAGGCGAAGCCGCGCTTCACACCATATTCGCTGGAAGTGTTGCACAGCAACGCCGATATCAGTCATGCCAAAGCCAGCCGCGACCTGGGCTACCACCCACGCTCGCTCTATGAGACCATTTCTGATACCGTGCGCTGGTTCTTGGAATACCGCCGCGAACCTGCCCTGCTGCGCGTGAACAAGTAAATCACACTAAAGGAAAACCACATGAAAATCGTAACCGATTGCGCGGCGGACATGCCCGCCGAAGAGCTGGAAAAATATGGTGTTACGCAAGCGCCACTTTACATCCAATTTCCCGAAGGCGAGGTCAACTCCGCCGATATCACTGCCGATACCTTCTATGACCGGCTCGAGGCCATGCGTCCACAGATCCCCACCACGGCCATGCCATCCACGGGTTTGTTCGCCGAACTTTATCGCAAAGTGGCGCAGGCGGGCGAGAACGTTCTCTCGATCCACATTTCGTCGGGATTGAGCGGGACGATCAACGCGGCGCGCGAGGGCGGCGAACAAGCCAAGCCCGAAGCGGTAGTGAACTTCTGGGATACGCTGACCCTCTCCGGTGGCGAGCGTTTCCAGGTACTGGCTGCGGCCATGTCGGCCAAGGCCGGGGCGACGCTGCAAGCCATCCAGGAGCAACTGGCTTGCATCCGCGCAAAGACCGAGGTCATCTACACGCTTGACACACTGGAATACCTGGCGCGCGGCGGGCGGATCGGGCGCGTCAAGGCCATCGCCGGCGCGCTGCTCAACCTCAAGCCGATCATCCGGGTGGATACGGATGGGAAATACAGTACGGTCGGCACCGGGCGGACGCTCGGCAAGTCCATGACCGCCATCGCAGACCATCTCCACGAAAAGTACGCGCAAGCGCCTGTCTGGGTCACGGTACTGCACGGACGCTTTGCTGAGAAGGCTGAAACCCTCGCCAGCGAGCTTAAGCAAAAACTCAACGTTTCCAAGCTGGAAGTGATGCGCATCTCACCCGTGTTGGGCGTCCATACCGGGCCGGGCATCGTCGGCGCGGCGGTGGTGCCAATGGATTTGATGGGAGATTTGGCTTAATTGCGTGGGGCGGAATGTCATTCCGCCCTACATACTCTTATGACTCGTTCTGCACAAAGCGTCTTTATCTTCGGCCTCTACATTGCTCTACTTGGCGTGCTGCTCATCTTCTTCCCCAACGCCCTGCTGGGACTGGTGAACGTTCCGCCAACGAATGAAGTGTGGATCCGGTTGGCAGGCATGCTTCTGCTCTTTATGGGATTCTTCTATGCCCAGGCAGGACGCCACAACTTGGTTCCATTCTTCAAATGGACACTTGTCACCCGCGGGATGGCGTTCTTTTTCGTGCTGGGCTTCTGGCTGGGCGGATTCGTCTCGTGGGTAATTTTGCTGTTTTGGCTCGGTGATTTGGCAGGCTTGTTGTGGACGTGGTTCGCGCTGCGCGCGGAGCGTAACGTAAGTGGATAGACTTGCGTTTTGAATGACTTAAAATGAATATTGAATGGAAAGACAAGATCGCAGTTGTAACCGGGGCATCATCCGGCATCGGCGCGGCCACTGCCAAACGCCTGGCCAGTGAGGGGATGCAAGTGGTGCTGGCGGCGCGCCGTCGCGACCGCCTCGAGGGGCTTGCTGGAGAAATCCTTGCTGCCGGCGGGCGCGCCTTTCCCATCCCCGCTGACCTGTCGCAAGAGGCTGATCGCGCCCGGCTTTTCGCGGAAGTCAACGAACAATTCGGCGGCGCGGATGTGTTGGTCAACAACGCCGGGCTGGGCTGGTATGGCTACGGCGATGAGATGCCCTGGAAGACCGCCTGGGAGATGTTGCAGGTCAACGTGGAAGCCGTGGTCCAGTTGAGCTTGTCGTTCCTGCGCAAGATGCGTGTGCGCAACACTGGTCACATCATCAATGTCGGCTCCATCTCCGGCAGCATCCCCAGCCAGGGGATCGCCCTCTACGGCGCGACCAAGTCCTTCTTGGATAACTTTACCACTGCCATTTACCGCGAGCTGGTTGGGACGCGTCTCCATGTCAGCGTGGTACGCGCCGGCCCGGTGCGCACGGAATTTGGGGAGGCGGCGCTCAAACAAGAGAACGGGGGACATGTGCCTACCGAGCATATCGGCGTGTCCTCAGAAGTTGTGGCATGGGAGATTTGGAAACTGCTGTTGCGCCCGCGGCGTGTCGTCTATGTGCCGCGTTGGCTGCAGCTTGTGCCATGGGCAGAGCTGAGCTTCGGCTGGATCATTGACCGCGTCGGGCCACTGCTATTGAAGAGGCAGAAAATTTGACAACGAATAGCTCACGAACAAACGAATGGAAAGGAGGGTTATTTACTGATGAGGGGATAATTTGATAAAATTGAAATTGTGAAATCTTTATCAAACGAGAGGACTGTTATGCCCGATATCATTCCGCAGGCTCAATCGGCTGTCCCTCCACCGGTTGTCAGAAAAACCCCGCGCGGCAAAGTGACTCTTTATGCCACATGGTGTAAAGGCTGCCGCATCTGCGTCGAATTCTGCCCGACTGGCGTGTTGGCAATGGATGAGCACGAGAATCGGCCGCGCGTCGTTGCGTTGGAGAAATGTACCGCCTGTCATTTCTGTGACACCCACTGCCCCGACCTGGCGATCGTGGTCAGGAAGCTGGAATAGGAAACAGGCTGTTCCTACATCCATGAGGAGGTTGTGTTGACTATTAGGCTGATGCAAGGAAACGAAGCCATTGCGCTGGGCGCGGTCGCCGCCGGCTGCCGCTTCTACGCCGGTTACCCGATCACGCCATCCACCGAAATAGCCGAGGTGCTCTCACGCGAACTGCCCAGGGTAGGCGGTAAATTCATTCAAATGGAAGATGAGATTGCCAGCATGGCAGCGATCATTGGGGCGCGCGTTGGTGGACTCAAATCCATGACCGCCACCAGCGGCCCGGGCTTTTCGCTGATGCAGGAGAACATCGGCTACGCGGCTATGGCCGAGGTTCCCTGTGTGATCGTGAACGTGCAGCGACTCGGCCCCTCGACCGGGCAGCCGACCGCAGCTTCCCAGGGCGATGTGATGCAGGCGCGCTGGGGGACGCACGGCGACCACCCCATCATCGTACTCAGCCCGATCTCAGTCCGCCAAGCCTTCGAGCTGACAGTGAAGGCTTTCGACTTCTCTGAGAAATTCCGCACACCGGTCATTCTACTGGCCGATGAGGTCATTGGGCACATGCGCGAATCGGTGGAATTGCCCACTTCCCTTTCCACCCAAGTCTATGAGCACCACGTTACCGAACCGCCTGAGAGTTATAAGGCGTTTCGTAATACGCCCGATGGCATCCCGCCAATGGCGCCTTTCGGCGCTGGCTACCGCTATCACATCACCGGCCTGTTCCATGACGAGGTGGGCTTCCCCACCCAGCGGCTGGATGAAATAGATCCCTGGCTGGAACGCGTCAACACCAAACTGGACCAGCACATGGAAGAGATTGCCCTTTATGAGCAGGATTACGAAGAAGGCGCGCAGGCAGTTCTGATCTCCTATGGTTGCTCGGCGCGCACGGCGCGTCACGCCGCGAAACTGGCGCGAGCCCAAGGCAAGAAGGTGGACTTGCTGAATTTGTTTACCATTTGGCCCTTCCCCGAAGAGCAAGTGGAGGTGGTGGGCGAACGTGTGGACAGGGTTATCGTGGTAGAGATGAACCGCGGCCAATTGGCTCTCGAAGTGGAACGCTTGGTGGGGCGGAAGAAGGTCGTACGCGTCGGGCTGGCCAATGGCGAGATGGTCACGCCACAGATGGTCTTGAAAGCATTGGAGGGCTAAGCCATGAGCGAACATATCCTGGATGCCCATACGCTAAAACCCGACGAGGCGCTCATTCCAAAATCAGGCTGGTTCGAGCAAAGTGAAGCGCTCCAGAAATTGCGCAAGAACAAGAAGTTTCCCACCATCTGGTGTCCTGGCTGCGGTATCGGCGTGGTGATGGGCGCGCTCATTCGCGCCATTGACCACCTTGGACTGGATAATAACCAGGTGGCGCTGGTGGCAGGCATTGGCTGCACGGCGCGCATGCCGGTTTACATGGACTTCAACACCCTGCACACCACGCACGGGCGGGCGTTGGCGTTCGCCACCGGCCTCAAGATTGCCCGCCCCGACATGAAGGTAATCGCCATCATGGGCGATGGCGATGCGCTGGCCATCGGCGGCAACCATTTCATCCATGCTGCCAGGCGTAACTTGGGGATCACCGCTTTGGTTGTCAATAATTCCATTTACGGCATGACAGGTGGACAGTACAGCCCAACCACGCCGCTCGGCAAATACGCCACCACGGCGCCCTATGGCAACGTCGAACCGCCATTCCCGGTCTGTGCGCTGGCAGAGGCAGCGGGAGCGACCTATGTTGCGCGCTCCACTGTCTACCACGCCCTCGAACTGGACAAGTTCCTGGCCGAGGCGATTGCGAAGGATGGCTTCAGCCTGGTTGAAGCGGTCTCGTATTGTCACACCACCTTTGGCCGCCTCAACCGGCTCGGCACGGCCGCGGATATGATGCGTGCCCTCAAAGATAATAGCATCTCGAAATCCATTTTCGACAAGCTAACGAAAGAAGAGCAACAAGCCAACACCAAGATCGTGCGCGGCAAATTCGTGGATAGCGACCGTTTGCAGTACACGAACATGTATGCCGACCTGATCACGCGCGTCCAAGGAGGTGGGGAATGATCGGGAATATGCCAGAACGGATCGAGATCCGGCTCGCAGGCGAGGGGGGGCAGGGCATGATCCTGGCTGGGATCGTCCTGGCGGAGGCGGCAGCCATATACGATGGCAAGAATGCCGTCCAAACACAGTCCTATGGCCCGGAAGCGCGCGGCGGGGCGAGTAAAGCGGAAGTCGTCATCTCCCCCGGTGAGATCGATCATCCCGAAGTGCTGGAGGCAGACGCAGTGATCACCTTGAGCCAGGCGGCATTCCAGAAATTCTCCGGCCGCTTCGGATTGGATGGCCGCTTGCTACCAGAAGAAGCGAACGAGGCGGTCAGAACGATCAAGCCGGGCGGCTACCTGATCGTGGACGAAGAAAAAGTGGATGCAAATGTTCCCCTGGGAAATGTCCGTCTCATCCGTCTGCCGATCACGAGAATGGCCCTGGAGACGACTGGCAAGGTCATCACAGCCAATGTGGTGGCGCTGGGCGTGCTGGTTGGGTTGACCGGCGTGGTGTCGCAAGAGGCGATCGAGAAGGCCGTCATTGCCCGCGCTCCAAGGGGAACTGAAGAGATGAACCGCAAGGCTTTACAAGCCGGGTTCCAGATGGCTGAGAAGGTAAAGAACGAAAAGTAAAAGTAGCTCTGCTTTGTAAAACAAGACCCCGAAGGTACGATTGCCTCCGGGGTCTTAACTACTGAACACTGAACACTGAACACTGAACACTGAACACTGAACACTGAACGCTGTTTACTGGCTCTTCCCGGCTACGTTCATCTCCGGGATAAGCATGTAAGGCGCGCGGAAGGTGCTATAAACCCATTGTGTCTCCTGGCTGACTGCCTCTACATTCTTGAGCAGGTCGTAGATGTTACCGGCGATGGATAAGTCTTTGACGCGCCCGACGATCTCGCCCTTCTCGATCTTGAAGGCCAGCGCCAAGGGGTTGGAGAATGCACCGGAGATGATGTTGCCCTGGCCCAAGCTGAGAACCCCTTCGATCAGAATGCCTTCTTTGATGCCGGAAAGGATATCTTTCAAAGGTGTCTGGCCGGGTTGGATGATGACATTGGCGAAGGATGGGTCGGGGGGGTAGAATAACGGGCGAGAGGCGTTGCCGGTCGATTCGACTCCAGCCTGGGCGGCTGTCTTCAAATCGTAAATGAATCCTTTGAGCACCCCGTTTTCGACAAGCACGTTACGGCGGTGTGGTACGCCCTCGTCGTCGAATGGAGCGCTGGCGAAGCGGCCATCCAATGTGCCGTCATCGCTGACCGTGATCTTATCATCGAAGAGCTTTTCACCGATCTTGCCTCTCATCGGCGAAGTGCCTTTGTAGACTTCCTTGCCGTTCAACCCCTGGCTGAGCGGCAGAGCGAGCGCCAGTGAGCCTGTGGGGGAGAAAAGCACCGGCATCTTGCCCGGTTTGAGGGTGGTGAGGGTGTGGGCTTTCTTGAGCTTATCCACCAGTAGACGTGCAAATGCTAGGTAATCTTCCTGCCATGTGGTGAAGCCGAACTGATCGAAGAGGATCAGTACATCATCCCCCTCGATGCGGTCAATCTCGACGCCGAACGAGAGCGGGGATTTTTGGTAGGAAATATCCAAACCTTTTTGGTTGCGGATGCTGGTCGAGACGACGCTGCGCTCCAGGCTGATGTTGCAGCGGGCGTTTGGCTCAACGGGCAGGATCAGATCGAGCATCTCTTTGCCGATCTCCACGAGGCGGGCAATGGGCAGATCCGCCACAGCCGGGTCGAAGGTGCGAACCGCGGGAGCAGGCCGCGGGTCCGCGAAGGAGAACTGCGCCGGGTCGCCATACGTCGCGGATTCGAGAGCGTTGGTCGCCAGTTTGTCCATGGCGGTAGCGTCGGTCGAGGCGGAGAAACCGAGCTGTCCCCTGCGGATGACACGTACCGCCGTACCTTTAGTCTCGGCGACAGTACAGGTCTTGAGCTGGTTTGCTTCGTACTCGACGGTGGTTTTTTCATTCTGCAGGCTGAGAATTTCGACCTGCTCGGATTGTTTTTTGAGTTGGGTCAGAATATCCATATAATCTCCTATTCGGAGTGCGAAGTCTCCAGACTTCGCTGCGACGACTGGAGTCCTCGCGCTCCAATCTCTCTTACTTGCCACCGATAACAACGTTCTGGATGCGAATGTGCGGCGAGCCGCTCGTGACCGGTAGGGGGAATTGATTGGCCTTGCCGCAGCCACCGCCGACGTTATCCCATTTGAAATCGTTGCCGATTGCGTCTATGTTGTCGAGCGTGGCGAAGAGGTTGCCTGCCAGGATCACGTCCTTGACCATCTCGGCGATGTTGCCGTCGCGGATCATGTAGGCATAGCCGGAGCTAAAGGAGAAATTCTCGAGCATGGTCTCGCCACCGTAGGCGTCGCAGGCGTAGACGCCGAGCTTGATATCTTTGATCATATCGTCGAACGAAGTAACGCCGTTGTCGATGGCGGTACTCGTCATGCGGACGATGGGCGCGAAGCGGTAGTTGATGGCGCGGGCGTTGCCGGTGGCTTTTTCGCCCATTTTTGCGGCGGTCTGGCGGGAGTGCAGGCGGCCTACCAGTACGCCATCTTTGATGAGCCAGTTACGGCGTCCGGGGGTGCCTTCATCATCGTAGAGGGTGGTGCCGCGCAGCCCCGGCAGGGAGCCGTCATCGTAGACGTTCAAAATGCCTTTGCCAAAGCGGCGTCCCAGGGTCATCATTTCGCGGGCTTTTGGGTTTTCGTAGACGAAATCAGCTTCGGAGAGGTGACCGAAAGCCTCGTGGATGAAGACGCCTGCCAGTTGGGGATCGGCAACCACAGTATATTGTCCTGCTTCCACCGGCTTGGCGTTGAGCAGTTCCACGGCGTGACGTGCGGCCTTGCGCGCCAATTCATCCTTATCCAGCACGTACTCATAGCCCTGAGTGGTGGCCGACGATTCAAAGGCCTGCTGGACGTTATCGCCATCGCGTGCGATGGCCAGCGCGCCGATCACGATTGTCGGTTTATCCTGCTCGATGTAAGTACCTTCGGAATTGGCCAGCGTGATCTTGCTGAAAGCATCGCTATAAACAGCTTGGGTGTCGATGATCTTGTCGCTGTATCCGAGCAAGATCTGGTTGTAACGATCGGCCAGGGCTTTTTTCTCGGCCAGGGAGATGTCGCGGAAGTCGCGCTTCATCTCGGCCGTCAGCACTTTCTCCACCGGCTCGACCGAGGCCAGCTCGATCGGCTCTGGCACCGAGCCAACCCGGGCGCACTGGGTGGCCTGGTCAACCTTGTTGAACAGGTCGTCCAGGTTGTTGAAGGTGGCAATACCCCAACCGTTGTTTCGGATCAGGCAGCGGACGATGCCGCCCTTGTCTATGTTCGCGCCGGCAGTTTCCAGCTCTTTGCCGCGGAAAACGACGCGGCTGGTTTCCCTTTCTTCGATGCGAATTTCGGTGTAATCGGCTTTGCTGCGTTTAAGTGCTTCTTGAATTCGATCTCGCATACCAAACTCCTTTCGGCTTATAAAAGTTTTACCACAGAGAACACGGAGATCACAGAGAAAATAAAAGCATCTTTGTGGCCTCCGTGCGCTCTGTGGTGACAATTACACTGGGGCTGGCTCGGCCTTTGCCAACTGGTCGTGATCTGGCAGGATGGTCTCCACGTTGCGGATGGCGGGGTTGAACCAGGCGGCGATAATCACTGTGAGATAAAGCAGGCCGGCGACGATGAACTGCAGCGACATACCGGAGCCGGGGCCGGTTCCCACCATCCAGCCGAATGTCTGCGCCAGGCCGCTGTTTACTTTCATTGCCGGTTCCATGGCATAGTCGGCGAGCAGGCCCGAAACAACCGGCATGATCGGATCCGTCAGCCAGGCGATCAGGCGGCGCGCCGAGAAGACGCGTCCCTGGATATCCGGCGCGACCTTGGACTGCCAGATGGCATTACTGGCGCTCTGGCTCAGGGGGAAGTTGATCGCCGCCAGGAAGGCAACCGGAATCCAGACATAAAGGCTACGACCCAGGCCAAATAAAATGAGGCCGAACAATGCCGAGAGACCCCAGCAGAAGAACATCCCGCGGATGCGTTTCTTGAACCCGCCTGTAGCGCTGACGATAAGCCCACCCACCACACCGCCGATGGCAAACGCGGATTGCACCGCGCCGAGCGTTTTGCTGTCGTTTGCTGTGCGCAGCAGCACCATCGGGGCGGTCAGTGAGTAAGCCAACCCGCTCGTCAGGTTCAGGAGCATGATCGCCACCAACAGGCTAACCAGGCTTCGGCGGGCAAAAATGTATTTGAAGCCATAGGCAGCTTCCTTCATCAGGTTGCCCTTGCCCTCCTGCCCTTCAATCGTTTTCTCCGGCTGCGGCACATGGACAATGAGCAGCGCGCCGATGGCGATGAAGAAGGTGACCACGTCAATGAAAAGGATGCCGGTCAGGCCGATGATGGGCAGCAGCGCGCCCGCCAGGATGGGCGAAAACACTGAGGGGCCAGACTCGACCAACATCATCATGCCGTTGGCGCGGCCATATTGCTCTTTTGGCACCATCACGCTGATGGCCGCCATGTAGGCCGGCCACTGGAACGTGGCGCTGAGACCATAGATGACCGACGCCACGTACATGTGCCAGATTTCCAGAATTCCGGCAGCATTGAGGATCAGGATGACCGTGGTAGCCAGCACCGCGCCCAAGTCGCTGACCATCATCATCAGCTTGCGGTTGTAACGATCCACCATCGCGCCGGCAATCGGCGAAATGAGCAGGAACGGCAGGGTGAAGGAGAGCGACATGAGACCGAGTATGGTGGCGCTGCCGGTCTTCTCGAAGGCCCAAATAGTCAGAGCAAAGCCGCTCATGTTCGAGGCTAGCACCGAGACGATCTGGCCGAGCCAGACGATGGTGAATCCAAACATCCCGCCGCGGGATTTCAAAGAAGTGTTCGTAGTCATGGTATGAGTTGCTCCAGACTTGGCCGGTGAATGATGAATATAAGCAAATAATCACACAATCGGCTCGAAGGGGATTGCCAAATCCCCGTCGCCGGATTTGGCAACACCGCACCCCCCGGCACTTGCGTCCGGGGCAAGTGTGCGGTGGGTGCAGGTGTCCGGCTGAGCGAGTGTTACGGATTTAAATATTTTATGTTCATCATTCGGAGATTGTGGCTGTGGCTTTCTCCAGCTTATCGTGGTCTGGCAGGATATATTCGGCGTCGCGAATGGCCGGGATGAAATAACCTATTAAACCTACCAGGGCGACCCCCAGGCAGGCAAAAACGGTCAACAACCCCATACCTGCGCCGGGGCCGCCGCCGACCAACCAGGAGAAAGTGTTAGAAAGTCCACTTGTGGTGCGCATAGCCGGTTCCATTACAAAGTCAGCCAACGTTCCGCCGATGATCGGGGTGAGCGGTTGGGCGAACCAGGCGATGAGCCGCCGTGACGAGAAGACGCGTCCCTGCAGGTCAGGCGCTACCTTGGCTTGCCAGATGGCCTGGTTGGAACCGTTGATCCATGGGACGAGTAAATTGACCAGGATGATGGCCGGGATCCACAGCGGTAAGCCGGTGGCGATGCCCAGCAACATACCGGAAATTCCTATCAGGAAGTGGCCTGCCAGCACGCCGTGGACTTTCTTCTTGGTGCCTCCCCAGGCGCTCATGATTAGGCCGCCGACCACCCCGCCGATGGCTCCGGCAGTCTGCACCGAGCCAAAGATGAGGCTGTTCTGATTGGAGCGCGCCAGGATCATCGGAGTGAACAATGTCCATTGGATGCCAGCGAACAGGTTGCCAAAGAAGAAGGTCAGTTGCAGGCCAAGCAGACTGGGGCGTTGGAAGATGTACTTGAAGCCATAGGCGGCCTCCCGCCAAATGTTGCCGCTCTCCTTTTGCCCCTCCAGGGTTTTCTCCGGCTGCGGTACATGGACAATGAGAAGCGCGCCGATAGCAATAAAGAAAGTGATCACATCAACCAGCAGGATCCAAACCATGCCGTTGATGTTGGGAATAGCTAAAATGACTCCGGCCAGCATCGGCGCCAGGATGCCCGGCCCCGTATCGATCAGCGACATCAACCCGTTGGCGCGGCCAAGATGCTCCTTCGGCACCATGGTGCTGATCGCAGCCGAATACGCCGGCCACTGGAAAGTGTTGCCCAATCCGTTGAGTACAGCGGAGATATAGAGGTGCCAAAATTGCAGGTGGCCGGTGGCATACATGACCAGGATAAATGTCGTGCCAACCACCGCCGCCAGGTCGCTGACCATCATCATCAGCTTGCGGTTGTAGCGGTCGACCATCACCCCGGCGATGGGTGAGAGCAATAGGAAGGGTATGATATAGGTGACCTGCATCAGCCCCATGGCGGTGACGCTTTCGGTTTGCTTGTACATCCAAAGCGAGAGGCCGAAGCCGGTCATGCTGGAGGCCAGCACCGAGATGATCTGGCCGAGCCAGACGATTATGAATCCGAACATGCCCGAGGGTTGCTTGGGCGTGGGAGTGGGGGATGTGTTCAATTCTTTAGCCTCGTAATTGTGTCAGGCCTTCTTCAACGGTCATCTCGCCGCGTTCGATGCGTTCGAGGACTTCCCGGCGGTCTACGACCGATGGGGTCGCTTGCGGGGTCGGGGTGGGCATTACTTTGCCATCGGTATCCAGCAGCAGATCGCCTGAGACGCTGTGCAGGGATACGTTTACGCCTCCGCCCTGCACCTCGGCCACCTGCGAGCCATTCTTGTGGCAATAAGAGGTCAGTGGGAATGGTGTGGAGATCCCTCCGCTAATACTATGCAGCCTGGTCGAGCAGCGCGCATCCCCTGGCAGGGTCAGCCGCACGTCTCCAGAGACCGAGTTGAAGTGATATGGGCCTTGGCCCAGCGCGGTATGCAGGCGCAGGTCGCCGCTGACGGTGGTCGCGGCCACTGATGGCAGCGTGGATTCAGACAATGCCACATCTCCGGAGACGGAATTGAGGTCAAGTGGCCCGGAAAGCCGTTGGCCGGCAAGGTCGCCGCTGACGGTTCTGACGTTCAGCGGGCCGGTCAAGTCGCGCAGCGTAACATCGCCGCTGACCGAATCGAAATCAAACTCGCCCGAGAATCCTTCGGCGACCACAGTGCTGCTGACGACGTTGACTTTCAGACAGCAAGCCCGCGGCGCTTTGACGCTGTAATCCACCTGGCAAGGCCGGGACCCGAACAGCCACATCCACTGCCCTTCGCGGAAATGAGTGGCAACGATGACCATCCCATCCGCAGCCTGGGACATTTCGATCTCTGTGCGCTCGGCGTCGCTGCTGTCTGTGTGCTTGATGGCGGTCACGCGTATGGCATTATCTTCGCCAGGGTGGATATCCACCGAGCCGCAGATGTTGCTCAGTTTTAGACGCGCGGACGCGGATATCTCGAAGGTCCGTTCAATAGTTTCCTGAGACATGCTCCACCTCGCTATTCGACAAATATCTCCACGTGTTCGCCGTCTTCGTCATCGGTTACGTCAATGATCTTGCCGGTCACGCCGGAGCGCAGGGCGGCGACCAGCTCGTCCATTTGGACGCCGTCAATTTCTGGGGCGAAATGCGCTCCGATCTTCATCCCCGCGTCGATCAGGCTGATTGGGATCTGCACCGTAGCCTTCGAGCGGCCCGAGTCTGCGTCCGTGACGCGCACGCGCAGCCAGCGAGCCCCCCCGACACCAAGTTCCCCGGCTGCAGCCGCGTAGGCTTTTCCCTGCGCGGTGCTCAAAGCCGAGAGCAGCTTGGCGCCTTCCTCGGCGCTCAGTTTGCCTTCCTCGATCATCTTCAATATCTTCATCCGTTCTTCAGTGGTTGCCATAACAGCACCTCCTTATAAATAATACTTTTCGAACACGAATGGGACGAATTCTGCGAATATCACGAATGTTTTTTATTCGCGCCATTTGCCCATTCGCGGCATTCGCGTTAAGAAATGCTAATTACCATTGCTCTCACTCACAACCTTCGGCAGCTTGAACTTCAACCAGACCGGGATGATGGAGAGAAAACAGACGACGATCGTAATGACGAATGGGAAACGCGGGTTTACCTGTTGCCACAGCCAGCCGCCGATCATCGGCGCAGGGAGTGAGACCAATCCGATGCTGGAACTGAACAAGCCAAATGCCGTGCCGCGCACCTTCTGTGGCACTGCCTTGCTGATCAGCGACATATATGCCGGTTGCAGGGTGCCCACGCCCAAACCGGCGATGCCCCAACCCACGGCATATTGCCAGACCGGGCCAATCGGCAGGAAGACCAGCATCGCCAGCGAAATGCTGACCAGGAAAAAACCGAGCGCGATGCCCACCCGCTCCCCGGCCTTGTCGGCCAGCCATCCGCCCGGGATCATGGCAGACATCATCATCAAACCGAAAACGCTGCTTGTGAACCCGATCTGGGTCAGGTCGAGATGGGCGAAATCCTGCATGTAAACCGTCAGGAAATTCATGGAAAGGGCAAAGGAGATGTCGCGCACACCGTCTGTGACGAGCACCCATGTGATCACGCCGCCCGCGACAAGCAGTCCGAACATGGTTCCCAAGTTCTCCTTCAGGCTGCTGAAAGAAAGTTTGGCAGGGTGAGTGCTGGCTGCTTTCTTTGCTGCCACGCGCGCCATACTGACGCGGATGATAGTCGCCACAACGTACAGGCAACCCCCGATCATCATCATGAACTTGAAACCGTAATTATTGGCCAGGAAGCCCCCTGTTGCCGGGCCTACCACGCCGACAATAGCAAAGAGCGCCTGCGAGACGCCGAAAGTCTTGGCGCGATTCTCTTCGCTCGAATTCTCGGCAATGAATGCATCGAAACTCGGCCCGACCAGCGAGCCGGCTACAGCGGCAAACGCAGTCGCCAGGATCAGCCATTGCCAGGTGGGCGCCAGGATCAGGGCTAAGTAGGTGAAGATGCCCACCACGCTGCCGATGGCGATGGCGCGCAGGCGTCCGAGCGTATCGGAGATGTAACCTCCCAGGATCTGCAGCAGCAGCGGGATGATTGAGGAAAGCGTAAAGAAAAGGCCGATCTGCTCGACCGATGCGCCCAAGTCTTTTACGTAGAGCGACATAAGCGGCCCGTACATGTTGCCTCCCAGGTTCGCCAGGATCATGGCGAACAAGAAGAGCAACATCAGCCCGCTCAATAGCGGCGCTTTCTTGGTTTTGGCAACTTCCACGGCAATTGCATCCATACCGGCTTACCCAATGTAGACCTGGACGCGCTCGCCTTTGTCGCCCTCGTCCACGTTGACAATCAGTGGTTCCTTGCCAGTGAAGCCGGTCTCGACCACCTGGATAATGTCATCCACTTTGGTCTTCTCTAATTCGGGGATCCAATGTCCGAAGGTGCGCAGGAACCAGGCGGTGAACTTCAGCGGCAGGGGGAAGCCCAGGAAGATGCGTTGTGGCTTCTCGCCGGGCTTTTGGCGCACATCTACGAACAGCCAGCGCGCCTTGCGCGTCCCGGCTGCGGCGGCGATGATCACCACACCAAGCAACAACACCGGCAATCCCAGGCAGTAGAACCAACCAGTGATGTTCGCCGGGTGCATGTTGGCGTACATGATCCAGCCGCCCAGCACCGTGACGCCGACGCCAATCGCCAGCGGGATAAGCCACAGGCGGCTGACAAGGTCTTTGATGTGTGTGATCTTGGCGTCTGTTTCCATGCTGTACCGGTCGGCCGCGGGTTTTTCCTGTTCCGCCTGGGGCGCGGACGCTGGGCCGGTTTCCGTTTCGGGAACCTTCGTCTCCTCCTCAGCCGGGTTCTGTTCGAGGGTCTTGATCAGATTCAACCCCTCATTCGGGGTGATCTTGCCCTCTTCGATCATTTTCAAGACTTGCGAACGTTCCTGGTCAGTCATAGTTATTTTCCTTCCAAAGCAGCCAATAGCTTCTCGGCATCTTCGAGCGTGATCTTTTTTTCCTGGAGCATCTTGAGGATGGTCAGCCGCTCCTCATCGCTGACTGCCTCGCCGCGTTCGACCGGTCCCTTGGGCATCAGGTCCCAATTCCAGCGCCCGATGTTGATGTTTGCCTGAGCTTTACCGGTCGGAGGTACATATTCGACCTTCCAACGGCGGGCGCGGACTTCGGCGGCGCGCGCTTTGGCCTCAGCGCGTCGCATGGCTGCGGCGATCTTGACCTCGGCGCGCCGCGAGGCTGCCTCGGTGCGCGCCTGGGCGCGTTCCATGGCGACCCGCACCCGTTGATTGATGCGCTCGGAAAGGTCTGATGGAATAGGTGGGATGGGCGGAATAGGTGGAATCGGCGGGATGGGTGGGATGGTCCACTCGGAGGTATCGCCCATGCCGACGCCAAAGTCGGCAGCCGAATCCCATTTATCGGCCTTGCTGGTGACGATCAGCTCATCGCCGGCGGTCAGGAATATTATCGCCTCCCCGCGGCCTAGCGTGATCGTTTGGACAGGGCTGCCCTCCACTAGGGTGATGCCGGGGAAATCGACGTGCAGCGACTCGGGCGAGTCGGCGGTCAGATTCAGTTCCGCGTCTGCGTTTGGGGGCAGGCGCAGGAGCAGGTCGTCGCCGGCGGTGATGACGTACTTTTTGCCCGGAAGGGGCTCCAGATAGAGAGTGGCGTCCGCTCCTGCAGCCGCGGTCACCCCACCGCGCACACCGCGCAGGAACAAATCCGAGCCGATATCTCCGATGGTCACCGTGCCGTCAATGTCACGGAAGGAGGCATCGCCTCCAATTACGGAAATGGTGCAGTCCCCGCGTCCGCCGCGCAAGGCGAAGTCACCGCTGACATCGGTCACGCTCAGGTTGCCGATGCTTCGCAGCGAGGCGTCGCCGGAGACCTCCCCAATGGTCGCCGCGCCGGTATCGGTCAGGCACAGGTCTCCGTCCACCGGGCCGAGGCAGATCGTCCCGCTCAGGGCTTGCAGACAGGCGTCACCGTTGACGTTTTCCACGTTCAGGCTGGCCTGGCGCGGCAGATAAAGGATCAGGTTCTCGTCACAGGAGATAAACACCTGCTCTGCGTTGATCTGGACGTCCAGCTTATCCCCGTCGGTCTTTGCCATAATCTCAGTGCGTTCCCAGCCGGCCACACGAAGATCGCCGGGAATAGACTGGATGGTGACATTTGGGGTTGGGCCAACAGAAATGGTTTGCTGTTGCATGGTTTACTCCTCCTCGCCATGTAAGAGGCGCATGGCTTCGTCTGCAGAAATTTTACCGGCATCCAGCTCTTCGAGGATGCTGCGCCGCTTCTCATCGGAGACTTCGGGTTCTTCATCGTCATCTTTCCCTGGCTCGTAGCCCATGGCGCGAATGACCTCGTGCAGGCGGTTGCGGATGGTGGGGTAGGAAAGCCCCAACTCATCTTCCACGCGGGTGATCTTGCCCTCGCAGCGTACGAAGGTCTCTACGAAATCCAACTGTTCCTCGTTCAGGCCGGGCAGGACGCTATTGGTGAAGCGACCTTCGATGGAGGTGTCGCAGGCGTCGCAGTGCAGGCGGGTGACGGTCAGCTCGTTGCCGCAGACCGGGCATTTGCTCATGGAGGGCTTCATATCACCTCTTCTAGCGCGTCGACCAGGCGACGGCCTGCGGAGCTGCGTACTGTTCTTTCAGGCTTTTCCCGGCCTTGATGAGCAGGTCGCCCAGATGGACCAAGAGATGCTGGTACCAGGTCTCCCGCCCAAAGTCGGCTGCTGGCTGGAGGTGGTCAAGCCAGGCGTCATCCCGCGCCGGACCGCCGCGGTCCGCGCTCGCTGCGGACAAGCTCAGGGAGAATTGATGGAATTGGTTTTGCATAACAACCTCCTGTCTGGCGCAAACGGGCGCCGAGACAATCTGCTTTTCAGTTCTCTTATTATTATATACGGAAATATTGTTTTGTCAATAGGCAATATTAAGATTATTTATACATACTTTAAAAATTTCAATATATCACTTTAATTCCTGCTAGGGCAACCGAAGAATGAATTCATCGGCTCGGATACGAAACGCGCTAAAGCGCGTTGAAAACGCAAGCCGAAACCTGTTTCCCTGGCCTGTCCGGCCACACCGTCCCGGTGTCCTTCGGGAGGACGAGCAACATGCTTCTTATCGCATCTGCCGAATTCATTCGGCTACTACAACGAAAGAAGCAGTAAAATTGAGGCCTCATCCCCTACCTCTGGAGGTGCCATGATCCGCGCCCTTTACTACACGCCCGATTCGCCTCTCGAAACTGCCCTTCCCCCCGAAAAGTTCGCTGCGGCCTTACAAAACCCCAAGGGCCTGCTGTGGGTGGATTTTTGCGGGGAGCCGCCCTCGGTTTGTGAGCCGCTCCTGCGCGACGTGTTCGGTTTCCATCACCTGGCGATAGACGATGCCTTGCAGGAAACGCATGCCCCAAAAGTGGATGATTGGGGCGAATATCTCTACATCGTGCTGAACGTGCTGGCTTTCCGTGATGAAAACGGTGTGCTGACGCCGGTCATCCACGAGTTGGATATTTTCCTCGGCGAACATTACATCGTTACGCACCACGATGAGTCGTTGACAGCCATTGACGAAACCTGGGCCGCCTGCCAGCGCGACCCGCGCCACACCCAGAATGGCGCCGATCACCTGCTCTACCGGCTGGCCGATACCCTGGTCACAGCCTATATGCCGCTGGTGGAGCAGATTGACCGCTCGATTGACGAACTGGAAGATCAAGTATTCAGCAAGCCGACGCCGGAAACTCTCGAACGGTTATTTGCGCTCAAGCGCACGCTGCTTGCTATGCGGCGTATCATCGCTCCCCAGCGCGAAGTGCTCAACAAGCTGGCTCGGGATGACTACCGCATGATTGACCCGCGTGACCGCATCTTCTTCCGAGACGTGTACGATCACCTGGTACGGCTGCACGACCTGAACGAGAGCATGCGCGACCTGGTTGGCGGCGCACTGGATACCTACCTCTCGGTCATCAACAACCGCATGAACGAGGTGATGAAAACGCTGACGATCATTACCACGTTGTTCATGCCCATCTCTTTCGTGGCCGGTTTTTTTGGCATGAATTTCTTCGAGCCGGTTGCCCATATGACCGATTGGACCAGCCAGCCAAGCTTTATCGCGATGTTCCTGGTCACCATCCTGCTGCCTATCAGTATGTATCTCTGGCTGCGCCGCCGCACTTGGGTGTAAATGTGTGCCTCCAACTGGGAAAATTCCCCCAAAATTAACTTGACACAGAACGTATGTTCGTGTTATATTCTTAGCACAAATGTACGATTCGCACATTCTCTCATCAGGTTGACTGGATGGGCTCACCCCCACTATCATCCTGATCGAGAAGGTGCCGATTAACTTGAAAGGAAGGTATCCCTATGGTGAGAACACGCAAAGGTTTGACCGAACGCCATCAGAAGATTCTCGATTACCTGGATCAGCGGCTCAGCAAACAAGGTTATCCCCCCTCCATCCGCGAGATCGGTGAGAAGACCGGCATCTCCTCGACCTCCGTCGTTACCTATTACCTTAAACAGTTGACCGATATGGGCTTGATTGAGCGCGACGCAAAATTTTCGCGCGCCGTTCGACTGATCAGGCAGCCTGAACAGAGCGTTCCCCAGCGCGTGGCCGAGGCGGTGCAGAACGCTGTCACGCTGGCTGACGAGCTGCTCCGCATCCCGCTTGTCGGACGTATCTTTGCCAGCGCGCCGGTGCCAGTGCCGGCCTCCGATTTCAACTACTTCGACGCCGAAAGCAGCGTCAGCATTGCCCGCAGCATGTTGCCGCGCCGCGAGAAAGGCACAGAGCTTTTCGCCCTGGAAGTGCAAGGTGACTCGATGATTGACGCCATGGTCAACGATGGTGATATCGTGGTGATGAAGAAGGCCGAACGTGCCAACAATGGCGAGATGGTGGCGGTATGGATTTCGGGCCGCGATGAGACGACGCTCAAGTATTTCTTTGCTGAAGAAGGACGCATCCGCCTGCAACCGGCCAATCCAACCATGAAGCCGATTTATGTGGACGATCCGCATATGGTGCATGTCCAGGGTAAAGTGATGATGGTCGTCCGCAAGGTGGATCGGGTCAAGTCTACTGCGGCGTAGTTCCAAAAAAAGGATCCCCAAGAAACTTCCGAAGCAACGCTCACTTCGGAAGTTTCTTTTGTTAGCCGCAATCCTTCAAATAGAGGATCGGTTGTTGACATGCTCATTAAAAGTGGCTATAATTGAGCAAATAATCTTGATGTGAGCAAATGCTCACAGTCAATCTTGTCCTCAGCATGTTATGCAAAATGCTCAAGTGCTGATCCCTGCCCCGACAAAGCCTGGAAATTTATTGCATAATCCCCAACTAGGGAGATTCCCATGAACTCACGTGAGCGCTGCCTGGCAGCCCTAAACCATCAGGAAGGTGACCGGATCCCTTTTGATGTCGGAGGGACGGTGAACACGACGATCCATGTGATGGCCTATGCCGCCCTCCGGGATTACCTTGGCCTGCCCAAGCGGGAGATCCAGACGCTGCACCAGGCCGCCCAAGTGGCCCGGTTGCACGAAGATTTCCTCGAGAAGCTGAAGGTGGATACACGTTTCGTCGATCGGGACATGCCCATTACGCGAGGAAGCGCACAACTGCTCGATGAAGGGGATTACGTGGCATTTTACGATTCGTGGGGCGTGGGCTGGCACATGCCCAAACAGGGCGGTTTCTATTACGACATGTACTTCCATCCCCTGAACGTGGATGACATCTGGGAACGCCTAAAAACTTACCGTTGGCCGGAGGCTGACAATCCCGCCCTCTTTCAAGGAATGAGGGAACGTGCTTTGGAGGCTCAACGGAAGGAAAAACTGGTGCTTTTAGGCGGCTTCAGCGCGGGATTGGTCGAGAAACATGCCTGGCTACGCGGCTTCGAGCGCGCCTACTTGGATTACGCCTCCGAGCCTCAGCTCCTTGAAAAGATCATGGACAAGCTGACCGAACTCAAGATCACCTATTGGCAGCATGTTCTACCACTCGTCGGCGATTTGGTGGATGTGGCTGTGGAAGGAGATGATTTTGCCGGCCAGGAGAGGCTGCTGTTCTCACCAAAAACGTTTCGCCAGGTGGTCAAGCCGCGCCATGCGGCAGTCTTTGCTGCGATAAAGAAGGCCGCGCCTCACATCAAGATCCACTTCCATTCCTGCGGCGCCATCCGATCCGTGCTGCCCGATCTGATCGAGATTGGCGTGGACGCCATCAATCCGGTGCAGATCAATGCCAGCGGTATGGATCCGTATGGCCTGAAAAAGGATTTCGGACGGGATATCGTCTTCTGGGGCGGAGGGGTGGACACCCAGAAGGTTTTCAGCAGCGGCACAGCCCAGGAGGTGCGCGCGGATGTCAGACGCAACATCGACGCACTGGCGCCCGGCGGCGGGTTCATTTTCACCCCGGTGCACAATACCCAGGCCAACGTACCCCCTGAAAACTTCATGAGTATGTGGGAAACGCTGCAGGAGTTTGGAGTTTATTCCTAGCACGATTATCCGGATGACCGGTTGGCTCCAGTCACAAGAAAGAGAGCAGCGCATGGAACTCAAGCCCCTGAACGAGAAAACAGCCATTGACTTTGTCCAGGAAAACCTGCCCGGGCTGGAAATTTTCCAGGAGGGGGATACCCTGCAGAGCAATAGCATCGCCGAGGGCAATGTCAACCTCCTTTTCCGTGTCTACACCGAAACCGACTGGGGGGCAAAGGCCATCCTGCTCAAGCAGGCCCTGCCCTACGCCTGGCGCTACCCTGATTTTAAGATGCCTCTGGAACGCCAACAAATCGAACACGATGTGCTGACCCTTGAAAACCAGTACTGCCCCGGCCTGGCGCCCAAGATCTACCTGTTCGACAGGGAACGCCACATCCTCGCCATCGAATACATGGGCCGGCACCTGGTGATGCGGGAAGGGCTGATGAAGCAGAAAAGATACCCCCTGGTGGCGCAGCACTTGGGCATTTTCATGGCGCGAACGCTTTTCCATACTTCAGATTTATTCCTCTCATCAGGTCAGAAGAAGGCCATGGTTCCAAAGTTCATCAACCCGGTCTTATGCAAAGTGCAGGAAGACCTGGTCTTCACCGAGCCTTATATGGATCACCCCAACAACAAATGGACCAGGCAGCTCGAACCCCAAGCCAGGCAATTTCAGTCTGACGACGATCTCCGCAGCGAGGTATTCCTCCTCAAAACTGCCTACATGACCCATGCCCAGGCGCTCATCCATAATGACCTGCATACCGGCTCGATCATGATCAACGAAACGGATACCAAGGTGATCGATCCGGAGTTCGCCTTCTTCGGCCCGATGGGACACGATATCGGCTCCTACCTGGGCAACCTGGCCATTGGTTATGCCGCCCAGGAATATCATGCTGGTGAACCCTCGCTGCGCGCTGCCTACCGCGCCTGGATCGCGCAGACAATTGCCGAAACCTGGAGCGTATTCGAAGATGAATTCCTGAGACTGTGGGAAGAAAAAGGAAATCAGGATTGGCCTTCCCGTCATTTCCGGGAGGCGTACATGCGGCAACTCTTGCAGGACACGGCCGGCTTTGGCGCGGCTGAAATGATGCGGCGGATCATCGGCATGGCGCATGTCCACGATTTCTGGACCATCCCGGATGAGCAAGTGCGGGCGCAGGCCGAGAGCCTGGCTTTGAACATCGCCCGGCAATGGTTGATGGATCGGCGCTCCTTCACCTCCATCGACGACCTGGTCCAGGTGGTGGTGGAAAGCAAGCCAGATGCGGCGGGTAAGAAACCCGCCCTACAGAGTTTTCCGACAAACTGCTAGGCGACTCATTTGAGAACAGGCCCCGCGGACCTTAAGGAGGCAAGCGATGTCAACCTTCCATAGTCTTGAATGGCGCGGCACAAGTTTACGGTTGCTCGACCAGCGCCTGCTGCCTGGGGAGACACGCTACATCGATTACACCAGCGCGGAGGAAGTAGCCGTTGCCATCCGCGAGATGGTTACGCGCGGCGCGCCAGCGATCGGCGCGGCAGCCGCCTATGGGTTGGCCTTGAGCGCACACTACTCGCACGCCAGCCAGGTTTCCGCCCTGCGCGCTGAGTTGGAAGAGCATGCCGAGGTGTTGCGCAACGCCCGGCCCACCGCGGTCAACCTTTCCTGGGCGATCAAGCGGGTTCTCAAGGCGGTCGGCAACCGGGATTTGACCACGGTGGAAGTCGTAAAGCAGGCAGTCCTGGAAGAAGCCAAGGCCATCGAGGCAGAGGACGTGCGGACCAATCAGGCCATCGGCCGGAACGCGCTGCCGTTCATCCCCAACCCGGCCAAGATCCTGCACCACTGCAATACAGGCAGCCTGGCCACCATTGATTACGGCACCGCCTTGGGCATCATCCGCATTGCCCATGAGGCCGGGATAAAGGTACATGCCTACCTCGATGAAACCCGGCCGCGCCTTCAAGGGGCGCGCCTTTCGGCCTGGGAGCTGCATCAACTGGGCATCCCACACACGCTGATCGTGGATGGGGCTTCGGGCCACCTGATGCGCACCGTCGGAATCGATCTGTGTGTGGTGGGCTGCGACCGGGTGGCAGCCAACGGCGATACCGTGAACAAGATCGGAACTTACAACCTGGCGCTGGCGGCATTTGCCCATCATGTACCCTTTTACGTGGCGGCGCCCACCAGCAGTATCGATATGTCCCTCGCCAAGGGGGATAATATCCCCATTGAGGAGCGTTCTGCCGATGAAGTGACGCACATCAATGGCAGCCCGATCGCTCCCGAGGGTACGCGCGTGGCTAACTTTGCCTTCGACATGACCCCGGCAGGTTTCATTACCGCCATCATTACCGAGAAAGGAATCTCCCGTCCGCCTTACGTAGAGAGCCTGTCCCGCATTATGAACGGCGAGGTGTAAGTATGAACGACCAAAGCCAGGTTGCAAAGATACGGAAGGTAGCGGCGGGCATCCGCCGTCAGGTACTCAGGCATACCATCAAGAATAACGGCGGTTACCTGAGCCAGGCCTGCAGTTCTGCCGAGATCTGGGCTTCCCTGTATACCTGCATTCTGAAAATCGGCGAGAGCCAGGCGCCCATGCTGCCGCCGCCTTTTTCGGGCGTCCCCGGCCCGGAGAACAGGCACTACACCACCGGCGTTGGCTACAACGGCCCCAAGGCGCTAGAGTTGGACCGCTTCTTCCTTTCCCCGGTCCAATACGCCCTTGTCTTGTATTCCACCCTGGTGCAGGTCGGTCGCATGGCGCCGGAGGGATTGGAAATGTTCAACCAGGATGGCAGCACGGTGGAGATGATCGGGGCGGAGCATTCCCCGGGGCATGAGATCACGGCGGGCTCCCTCGGACAGGCGCTCAGCCAGGTGGCGGGAATTGCCTACGCCAGGCGCAGGAAGGCGGAATCCGGGCGTAATTGGATATTCATGTCCGACGGCGAGTTTCAAATCGGCCAGACCTGGGAAGCGCTGGAGGTGATCAACTTTTACAAGCTGGATAACATCCGCATTATCGTGGATGTCAACGGGCAGCAGTGCGACGGCTTAATGAAGAACGTCTTGAATATCGAGCCGCTTGACGAACGGTTGCAAGCTTTTGGAGCGCACGTTGTCAAAGTCAATGGGCATGATATCGAAGCGCTTCTGGATGCCTCCAGGATAACGCCGCAGGGCCAGGCGCTTGTGATCCTGGCGGTTACCAACCCCTGCCAGGGCATCGAGCTGCTGCGCAACCGCATTCCAAAACTGCACTACGTGCGCTTCAAGAGCAGCCAGGAACGGGAAGAGTACCAAGCGGCTCTGGTTGAGATGGAAAAAGAACAGGCGGCCTAACATGGAGACTCTGACAAGGGTGTATGCAAAAAAGCTGGTCAGTTGGGCCAAGGATAAGCCTGAGGTGATGGTGCTTTCGGCGGACCTGACGGAGAACACCGAGGCTGACCTGTTCCGGGAGGCTTACCCGGACCGGTTCTTGTCCATGGGTATGACCGAGCAGAATATCGTCAGCTTTGCCGGCGGCTTGGCTCGCGAGGGCTTCATCCCATTCTTCCATACCTTTGCGATCTTCATCTACCGTCGGGCGTTGGACCAGGTTTCCATGTCGGTGGCCTACCCGAACTTGAAGGTGCGCCTGGTTGGGTTCCTGCCCGGGGTGACCACCCCCGGCGGAGCCACGCACCAGGCCACGGACGATATCGCCATTCTGAGGGCGCTGCCAAACATGACCATCCTGGAACCGGGTGATGCAAACGAAGTTGCCGGGGTATTGGAGCTGACAGAAAAGGTTGACGGTCCAGTCTATATCCGCCAGTTGCGCGGCGAGGTGCCAATCCTCTTCGACCCAACTGAACCGATGCAGTTTGGACAGGCCCGTAAGCTTTGCGATGGAGAGGACATCGCGCTGTTCTCCAGCGGCATCTGCACTGAGGAAGCCATGCGCGCCACCCAGGCGCTGGAAGCGCGCGGCGTTTCCATCTGCCACCTGCACATCTCCACGCACAAGCCTTTCTTGGATCGATCCATTCTCCCGGCCATTGAAAAAGCGAAACGGGGCGTGATCACCATGGAGAACCACACGGTCATCGGTGGACTGGGCAGCGAGGTGGCCGAGGTGATGGCGCAAGCGGGCCTCGCGCAAAAGTTGGTGCGCATCGGCCTGCAAGACACTTATGCGCACGGCGCCAGTCGCGCTTATTTGATGCGGACTTTTCACCTGGACGCCATGGCGCTTGTTCAAGCCGTGGAAAAGCTGCTCGGCAAAGAATTGAAGATTCATCCCGATGATCTGAAAGAAGTGCGCATCCAGGCAGTCCACAGCGCGGCGAAGGCGGAGGCGTTATGACACGTCGGGGCAATCCACTTGGCCTCTCCGGGGAACGGTTCTCAGTCGTCTTTCACCTGGTGGGCAGCCAGTCCCAAGTCAGGGACAAGGCTTTCGACATTTGTGTGGAGCAGACCGTAGAGTTCCCCGCGCAACTGATCGAGGATGAGGCCATCCGCCAACATATCCTGGGACGGGTCGAGAGCTGTCGCCAACTGCAGGACAACTTGTGGGAAGTGGTCATCTCGTACGCGATCGAGACAACGGCCTTCGAGATCACGCAACTCCTGAACGTGCTGTTTGGCAACATCAGCCTGAAGCCTGGCATTCGGGTGATGCACCTGGAACTGCCCGAACGCGTGCTTTCGGCCTTCAAGGGGCCGCGCTTCGGCATCCAGGGCTGGCGCGAGCAACTAAAAATTCCTCGACGCCCATTGCTCTGTTCCGTCCTGAAGCCGATGGGGCTTTCCAATCAGGCGTTGGCGGAGATGGCCTACCAATATGCGCTGGGAGGCATCGACCTGATCAAGGATGATCATGGCCTGACGAACCAGCCCTTCTGCCCCTTCCAGGATCGGGTGGAGAGGATAATGGAGGCGGTTGGAAGAGCCAACCAAGAGAGTGGGAATGCCAGCGTTTACCTTCCGAATATCACCGCCTCGCTGGATGTGATGGTGCAACGGGCTCATTTTGCGAAGCAGGCCGGGGCTGGGGGTATCTTAATCTCGCCGGGCGTGACCGGTTTCGATGCCATGCGCCTGCTGGCCGGTGATGAAGAATTCCAATTGCCGATCCTGGCCCATCCGGCTTTCCTGGGCAGCTTTGTCACCAGCCGCGAGAACGGCATTTCACATGGCGCCGTGTTCGGGCAGATCACCCGGCTAGCAGGGGCGGATGCCACCATTTTCCCCACCTGGGCCGGTCGTTTTGGTTTTACCAAAGAGGAGTGCATTTCCATTGTAAAGGCCGCTACCGAGCCGATGGGCTGCCTCCGGCCGATCTTCCCCGCTCCCGGCGGTGGGATGACCATCGAGCTGGTGCCGGAGTTGCTGGAATTGTACGGCAGGGATGTCATCTACCTGATGGGGGGTGGCTTGCACAGCCGCAGCCCAATCCTGGTGGATAATTGCCGTTATTTTCGGGAATTAGTGGAAAGAATATAGCAGACGATTTGTTTGGGAAGAAAGGCCAAAAACCCCACAGGTGGGGGTTTTATAGTGGGCGCAAAGGGACTCGAACCCCTGACCTTCTCTGTGTAAGAGAGACGCTCTAACCAACTGAGCTATGCGCCCGTAGGACGAAATTAATTTCGTCCTACAAATTATACCGCGAAGGTTGCACTAGGGAAGGTTTTAAGGTTGGAAGGTTCATAGGTTGGAAGGTTTAAAAGTTGGAAATTGTGAACGTTGTAAAGTTTACCGGGTTATGTTAGACTTTCCTGCGCAATTTCAAACCTGGCAACTTTCCAACCTGGAACTGGAGAAAACATGCGTATCGTCCGTTACCAAATCAAGAATGAACCCCCGCGTTACGGCTGGATTTTGGAGAACAAAGTCGGTCCCATCGAGGGGGATATCTATAGCGAGTACCGCCGCCTTGAAGCCGATACACCGCTGGCCGATGTGAAATTACTTGCTCCGTCGCGACCATCGAAGATCCTTTGCATCGGGCGGAATTACATCGAACACGCCAAGGAGCACAGCGCCGAAGTGCCGAAAATACCATTGATCTTCATGAAGCCCCCTTCGGCAGTCATTGCGCCGGGTGATAAGATCGTCCTCCCGCCACAATCGCAACAAGTGCAACACGAGGCCGAACTGGTGGTGGTGATCAGCAAGCGCTGCCGCAATATCACCGCCGAGGCAGCGCAAAATTACATCCTGGGCTACACCGTTGGCAACGACGTGACCGCCCGCGATCTGCAAAATTTGGACGGCCAGTGGACACGCGCCAAAGGCTTCGACACCTTTTGTCCCTTCGGCCCCTGGATCGATACCGATTTCGATCCATCCGATGCGCTTGTGACCTCCAAGGTCAATGGGCAACCGCGCCAGATGGCTTCGACGCGTGACATGGTCTTCAACGTAAGCAAGATCGTGGCCTTTGTCTCCTCGGTGATGACGCTTGAACCGGGCGACCTGATTTTCACCGGCACGCCGGCCGGCGTCGGCCCGTTGAAGGCAGGCGATGTGGTCGATGTCGAGATCGAGGGCTTGGGAAAATTGAGCAACCCGGTCGCTGCGCAGGCCTGAGACAAGCGTCAGTCGTTCGGAGCGGGAACAGGGGGCAGGTCCGCGGGGAGAACGCCGCGTTTGGGGATGTGTACCCGCGAGGCAGCCACAAAGCCCAACGCGGCGATGACGATCCCCAGCAGGAATACATACTGGAATCCGAATGCATTCCAGATGACCCCGCCCAGCAGCGCCACGCTGACCGAGAAGACGTGGTCAATGGTCACCCCGGTGGTCAGCGCCGGTTGGACGTGCGACTCATCCAGCGCGATCTTCTTGATATACATCGAGCGCGCCATGTTGACGGCGAACAGCATCTGGTCGAGGAGATAGAAGCCGCAAACGAACAGGAAACCAATTTCTCCGGGGAAGATGAACTTCGAGAAACCATATCCCAGGCAAACCACCACCAATAGCACCGCTTCCACTTGCATCACGAGCCGTTCGCCGTAGCGGTCAATCGCCCGCCCCAGAACCGGTTGGAAAAGGATGCCGACGACCCCGCCAATGGTCAGCAGCGTGGCGATGGTCTGGGTCGGTTGCTTGAAGATGCTCACGATGACCCAGGGGCCGAAGGTGAGGAAGATCTGCTTGCGCGCGCCAGTGAGGATATTCAGGAGGTAATACAGCCGGTATTCCTTGTGCAGGCTGAGGAAGTTCTTTGGCTTTTTCACGACGTCCGGCTTCATGGCGGACATCAGCCCCACGGCAATTGCCAGCCCGATCGCCGCGAGGGCAAAGGTGGTTTGAAAGGAAAAGCCCAGGAAATGAAAACCGAGAAAAACCAGGAAACTGCCCAAGATGGAAGCGAGGTTGCGGATGGCGCTCAACTGTCCCAAGCGCCGGCCGGTCTGGCCTGCGTGGGCCAGTTCCATCCCAATGCTCGAAGCCAACGGCATGAATAAGTGTTGTCCCAAGCTATAGACGAACAGGCAAAGCGCCATGACAGCATACGTGGATGGGATGAAACCGATGAGCAGCGCCCCGGCCACGCAGAGGACCAGGGCGAAGGCGCCCAACCTGCGGCTGCACAGGAACCACAGCAGCGCGGTGACGAAAACGCACAGCACGCCAGGCAGCTCGCGGGGAAGTTCCAGGAATGAGCGCTGGAAGCCGGTCAGTTGAAAACGCTCGTTGATAAAGTTGTTGAAAATGGAATCGACCATGCTGTAGGCAATCCCCATCATCAGGATCGTGGCGGCGAATAGTTTCAGTTCACGGGAGGTGTGCGTGACGCGTTCAACGAGATTCATCTTTTTCCTGGGACTTTTGGATTGTTGTGATAATGGTACGCAGCGCCCCGCCGGATCGGAGAGCCTGCGCGATCTCTTCGGCCTGTTCCGGCCGCACGAGCGCGATCATATTCCCACCGCGCCCGCTGCCTGAAAGTTTGGCCCCCAGCGCTCCCGCGCGGCGCGCCGCCTCCACCAGTTGATCCAGCTCGGGGCAGGAGACGGTCATCTCTTGGAGCAGTCTGTGGTTCTCATCCATCAGTGGGCCGAAAGCTGGAATGTCTCCGCTCTCGATGAGGCGGCGCGCTTGACGGGCGATCTCTCCTACAGAGTCGAAGACCTTCTCCCAGCGCGGCGAATCTGCCTGCCATAATCTACGCACATCGCCGACCGACTCTTTCGTCGGGGCGTGGATGCCGGTATCGCCGATGACGATGGTAAATGGAGCCGCAACGTGGAAGGTCTCGATAGGGCAGCTTTTGACGAAATAGACCGGGTTTGCGTAAGTGATGACCGTATTATCAATTCCTGAAGGCGTGCCGTGGTGGAGTTTCTCCACCTCGTAGGCCAGCGCCGAGACGCGTTCATCCGGCAGCGATTGGCCGAGGAACTCTGAGAGGGCGCGGACGACCGCCACGCTCACCGCCGCGCCGGAGCCCAGTCCCGCCGCAACCGGGATGGTGGATGTGATTACAATTTTGCACCCCCTTCCCTTCTGGAAAAGGGTCGTGGGTGAAACCTGTCTCCCCTCTCCTTTTATGAGAGGGGTTGGGGGTGAGGTCAAAGCAGCGAAAACGCTCCTGATAACGGCAGCCAGCGGATGGTTCGGGGAGAGACGGGAGAGTTCTGACCGGATCCCAATGTCGGGGGCATCCACCCAGATGCCAGGTTGGGAAGTCGCGGTTACAGTTGCCATCGCCTGCACCTGCGTCACTGGAACAGCCAACGCCGGGCGTCCATACACGACGGCATGTTCTCCAAAGAGGATGATCTTGCCCGGGGCAGAGCAGGTGGTCATGGATTTTGTAGGGCGGAATGTCATTCCGCCCTACGTTAGGTAGAAAACAGTCAGCACAGCCAAGCCCCACAGGATAATTGCAATCTGGAAAGGCCGGTCGTTGAGCAAAATATCCTCCGGCTCGCCGCCGATGTTTTTCACTTGGATCAAGTACAGGTAACGGAAAATGGCGTAGACCATGAACGGGATGGTCAACATCAGGGCGTGGTTGGCGGGCGCATCAGGACGGAAGGACGTGTAGAGCGAGTAGGCCACGATGGTCGTGCCGGAGACAATGGTGATGAACTGGTCGAGCAGTGGGATGGTGTAGCCGTCCAGCACCGGTCGATGGATGGTGGCGTTATCAGCTAACAGAGCCAGCTCGGCGCGGCGCTTGCCGAAACCGAGATAGAGCGCCAGCAGCGTCATCAGCACGTACAGCCAGGGTGAGAAGCGTTCTACTGTGATGAGCGTCGTTCCGGCGTGGACGCGCAGCACGAAACCCGCGGCCAGGATCAGCACGTCAAGGATGAGAACATGCTTGAGCCACTTCGAGTAAGTCAGCATCATCACAAAGTAGACCAGGAGTGTCAGGGCGAACTGCCAGGCAAGGAAATAAGCGGCGACCAGCGCGGCCAGCGTCAGGAGCACTCCGCCGACAATTGCCGCCGCAATCGGCAGCTTGCCGGAGGGAATGGGGCGGTTCTTCTTTACCGGATGTTGGCGGTCAGCTTCCACGTCCAGGATGTCGTTGAAGATATAGACTGCGCTGGAGATCAGGCAGAACAGCCCAAACCCGGCCAGCGTCCGCAGGAAGTCATACAGGTGGAAGAGCTTGCCATCGAAGACTAACGCGGCGAAAAGGAAGATATTCTTCGTCCACTGGCGGGGGCGCATGGTTTTTAGCAAGGCTTTCAACATGGGGATATTTTACCCTGCATTTTGCCCGGCTATTGCATGGAGCGTAAAACGTAATAAAATTAGGCAAGCAACAGGATGTCACAACGGAAACCAGCATGGATAAGGATAAAACGAACATTACGCCCCGCCCTGGCCTGCGCAACCTGCCGCGCAATGTCTGGGTGCTGACAGCCACATCTTTCCTGACCGACATCTCCTCCGAGTTGATCGTCAACCTCGTGCCGCTCTTCCTAGCCAACGTGCTGAAAACCGGCACGGCGGTCATCGGACTGATCGAAGGCATCGCTGAGACCACCGCCAGCCTGATGAAGATCTACTCCGGGGCGCTTTCGGACAAGCTCGGCAAGCGCAAGTGGCTGACCGTTCTTGGCTACGGTCTCTCGACCCTTGCCAAGCCTTTCCTCTACTTCGCCGCGACCTGGCATTGGGTGTTGGGCGTCCGCTTCAGCGACCGGTTGGGGAAGGGCATCCGCACCGCGCCGCGCGATGCCTTGATCGCGGATAGCATCGACGAGAAGCAGCGTGGATTGGCCTTTGGCCTCCACCGCGCTGGGGATACGGCCGGCGCGTTCCTCGGATTGGGCGCCGCCGCCGTTATTGTCTGGCTGACCCAGGCTGGCGCTGCCGACCTCACCCGGCGCACCTTCCAGATCGCCGTGCTGGCCAGTATCATCCCGGCGGCGCTGGCGGTGCTGGTGCTGGCGATTGGCGCGCGCGATGTAGGCGGAGAGGCCAAGTCGAAGGTTCCAGTACTTAGCCTGAAAGGGATGGACAACCGCTTCAAGCTCTTCCTGCTGGTGGTCGTCCTGTTCACCCTCGGCAATTCCTCCGATGCCTTCATCATCCTGCGCGGCCAGGAGCGCGGCCTGGACGTGTTGCAGGTGATGCTCATGCTGATGACCTTCAACCTGATCTATGCTGCCCTCTCTGGTCCCCTTGGCGCGCTCTCGGACAGAATTGGTCGCCGCAATCTTATCATCGCTGGCTGGATCGCTTACGGGCTGGTCTATCTCGGCTTTGCCCTCTCGAAGACCGGCTGGCAGATTTGGACGCTCTTCGGCTTGTACGGCATCTATTATGCAGCAACGGAAGGCGTTGCCAAGGCGCTTGTCGCTGATCTGGTCCCGCCGGAGCGGCGCGGTACAGCCTACGGCCTCTACAACGCCGCCGTTGGGCTGACCGCCTTCCCAGCCTCGCTGGTGGCAGGCTTGCTCTGGCAAGGGGCTTTTGGCTGGTCGGGTTTTGGAGCGTCCGCTCCGTTCTTCTTTGGCGCGGGGCTGGTGTTGCTCGCTGGGTTATTGTTCTGGCGATTTGTGAAATAATTGAGGAACCTTTTCCAAACTCGGTTCGTCTGTACTGTAAATCCTATCCACAACTTTCTCTCAGGAGGAGAAGCCATGTCCAAGCGAACTTTACTTATCAGCGTCACCATCGCCGTATTGCTTTCAGCTTGCGGCGTGCGGGCAGCCAGCGCGCCGATGCAGGCGCCAGTGCCAGAGATGTACGCCGGTGTCAGCGAGTCCTTACCGATGGGCGCGCCAGCCTATGACGCATCCAAGACAGCCTCGGGTGGTAGCGGTGTCGTCAACACCAGCCCTGAGACGACACAAGATCGGCTGGTCATCATGAACGCCGACGTAACTGTGGTCGTAAAAGATCCCCAAGCCAAGATGGATGCCATCTCACAGATGGTGAAGAGTATGGAAGGGTTCGTCGTCTCGATGAACATGTACGAGACCTACACAGCCAACGGCACGATTGCTCCACAAGGCAGTATCTCAATCCGCGTGCCGGCGGATAAGCTGGATGCCGCCATGGTGCAGATCAAGTCCGACGCCGTCGAGGTGAAGAGCGAAAACCGCTCCGGCCAGGATGTCACTTCCCAGTACACCGACCTGAAAAGCCAGTTGAAAAACCTGGAGCAGGCCGAACAGGACCTGCTGGCGATCATGGATGAGGCCAAGAACAACCCCAACAGCAATACCACTTCCAAGACGCAGGACGTGCTGGCGGTCTACAACCAGATCGTCTCGGTGCGCGGTCAGATCGAGCAGATCAAGGGCCAGATGCAGTATTTCGAGCAGTCTTCGAGCTACTCGCTCATCAACGTGACCCTGATCGCTGAGGAAACTGTCGAGCCGGTCGAGATCGGTGGCTGGCAGCCCAAGGGCGTGGCGCTCAAAGCCATCCAGAATCTGGTCTATTTCCTGGAAAGCTTAGCCAACTTCCTGATCCGCTTCTTCCTGTACTACCTGTGGGTGATCGTGTTCATCTTTGGCCCGATTGCGCTGGTCGTTTGGGGCATCGTGGCTGCGGTGCGCAGGAATAAGGCCAAGAAGGCGGCAAAGGCGGTGCAGGCCATTAAGCAGTAAACAGTAATCAGTGATCAGTAAACAGTGTACAGTATTCAGTGAATAGTTGACCTGGCAGGTTCCCCAAAAACCTGCCAGGTCTTTTATAATCGAGGCGATGGACAAACTTGCCCGCGATGCCCGGCAGCTCTTCGGCATCCACCTGAGTGGTCGGCAGGTGGCGGCTATACAGAGCTACGAGCACGATCTGCTGGAGTGGAACCAGCGTTTCAACCTGACCGCCATCCGCGACACGGATGGAATCCGCACCAAGCATTTCCTGGACTCATTTTCTTGTGTGCTGGCCTGGAAGGGGAACCCGCCGACGCGTCTGGTCGATGTTGGCACCGGCGCGGGCTTCCCCGGGCTGGCGCTAAAAATCCTCTACCCTGCCATGCGCTTGACGTTGGTCGAATCGGTCGGCAAGAAGGCGAAATTCTGCCGCCACGCGGCCGACGCAATGAAAATGGATGGTGTGGAGGTCTTGGCTGCACGTGCAGAGGATGTGGGGCAAATGTCCGCGCACCGCGAGCAATACGATTGGGCTGTGGCCCGTGCCGTGGCGGATTTGCCGGTGTTGGCCGAATATCTCCTGCCGTTGCTGCAGGTCGGCGGCCACATGCTGGCGCAGAAAGGCGCCAGCGGCCCGGCGGAGGTGCATAAGACTGAGCCTGCATTGAAGCTGCTCGGCGGCCAGATGCGCCAGTTGATCCCGGTCGAACTGCCGGGTGTGGCTGACGAGCGCTATTTGGTGGTGATTGACAAAGTGGCAGCAACGCCAGAGGGCTATCCGCGCAAGGCAGGGATTCCTGGGAAAAAACCGTTATAGACCGCTAACATCCCTTTCCAACAACCTTGATTTCATCAAGCTTATTGGGGATCATACACAGAAACTCAAAATCCTCCTCCCCCACATTCCGATACCAGTGCGGCACGCCTTCAGGAATGAAAACCACATTTCCTGCCTGCACATCGAATTCCTCATCCCCAATGCCAATGCGGGCGTGACCGCGCAGCACATACTGTTCATGCTCGACCGTGTTGGTATGGTTCGGCATCCCACCACCGGGCGCCATAACGAAGCGCCGCATGGCAAAGTTCGGGCCTTGCAGCAAAACCTGGATGGTAGTGAATTCTCCGGCCTTAACCTGCGACGCCTGCACCTCGTTCATGTGTTTGACAGACATCCCTTTCTCCTTACTGACAACTGGTCACTGATTACTGATCACTGACCTTGCCTTCTCTCACCTGCCAAACCCGACCCTTCTCCAAGAAGCTGGGGGTAAACAAATTCAAGTCAGTAGTGGTCAGCAGGGTTTGCTCGCTTTTTTCGATATACGCCAGCAGGTCGGCGCGACGCTGGATGTCCAACTCAGCCAGCACTTCATCGAGCAGCAGCACCGGCCACTGACCGGTCTTCTTCTTCATCCACTCGACCTCGGCCAGTTTGAGCGCAAGCAGCGCCGTGCGCGTCTGGCCGCGCGAACCGTAATTTCCCAGATCGATGCCATTTGCCAGGAAGCGCAGCTCATCGCGGTGCGGGCCGACGGTCGTCAAACCTCGCCCGATCTCTTCATTTCGAACAGTTTTCAGCCTTTGAAGAAACCCTTGCTGAATGTCTTTCAAGGTCAGTTTGCTCCTGTCAGCCGGGGCGTCGAGGGGCATGGAAATCTGACCGTTCGGACGCGGCAGCGGATCGTAGGCCGGCAAGTAGTTCATGCGCAGGATCTCTGCGTGGTGGGTTAGCTCGCTGTGGGCGCGGGCAGCCAGCTTCTCGATCTCCTGCACCGCCCGAATGCGCTGATGGATGATGTGTGCGCCACTCTCCACTAGCTTGTCATCCCAGGCATCCAATTGAGCGACATCCCCGCCGCGCTCGTTGAGCTGTTTGAGCAAGGCATTCCGTTGCGTCAGCACCTGACCGTATTCGTTCAGCAGGCGAGCGTAGGCCGGGATCGTTTGTGATAATGCCAGGTTCAGGTAACGTCGCCGCTCCTCAGGGCCGCCTTCGACGATCTGCATCATCTGCGGGATGAAGATGACCGCGTTGAAGTGACCGATCACCTCCGCGAGTGGACGCTTGACGCCATCCAACAGGATTTCTTTGCGCAGCCTCTGGCCACCTGCCCCCGAAATGTGGGGGTTTACGCCAGTCGGCTCGAGGATCAGACGGACCTCGAGCTTGTGCGCCGTTGGCCCGCGCGTGTACTCGCCGACCAGGCGCGCCACCGCCAAAGGCTCGCGGGCAGCAATGAAATTGACCAATTGCCGATCCAGGTGTGTTTGCAGGGAGGTAAAAGCTGCCAGAAAGTAGATCGCTTCCAGCACGCTGGTCTTGCCCTGGGCATTGTCCCCCATCAGCAAAATGACCCGCCGGGGTACATCCATATCCAGGCGGGCGAAGTTGCGGAAATTGGTGAGAGAGAGGTGGGTGAGGTGCATATTGTTCGGACCTATCCCCCGCCTTTGACACCCCCTTCCCTGCAGGGAAGGGGGATGGGGGGTTAGGTCCCTACAGGCTAAACATTATCCACTGCCGGCTGATCCGGTTCCGGTTTCCAGATGCGCGTGGCGCGGTCGGTGAAGACGACGCCGTTCAGGTGGTCAATCTCGTGTTGGAAGATGCGCGCCAGCCAACCTTCCGCCTTGACGCGCATCGGCTGTCCGCGCCGGTTGCGACCCTTGACCGTCACCGCCAGTGAACGCACCACATCGCCGAGAAAACCCGGCACCGAGAGGCAACCTTCAGTGCCAGTGATCGTCTCGGTGGATGTGACCTTTAGTTCAGGGTTGACAATGGCATATAGCTTTTTCGGCACTTCTTCGTCTTCCTCGTCGCCATATTCCACAACGATGATGCGTTCGGAGATGCCCACCTGCGGCGCGGCCAGACCGACGCCGGGCGCAGCGCGCATCGTCTCGATCATGTCATCCACCAGGGTTTGTAAGTCGCTGTCGAACTTGGTCACCGGCCTGGCTTTGCGGCGAAGGACAGGGTCGGGAAGGGTAACAATGTCGCGTATTGTCATGGAAGATCCACCGTCAGAAAGAATTCAGGCGTGCTATTGTACATTACTTTGGCTGGGTTTTCGATTCGCTTCTCTCTTTTTTTCTTCTTCCTCCTCACGGCGGAACTCTTCCACGTTGCGGTGGTAAGTGGCGAACCAATCGGCCATTCTGTCTCGTTCAGCCGCGTCTGCCTCCGCTTTCTTTTTGAAGATGCGGGCGCTCCTGCGATTATCTATATCCTGCTGCACGCCAGCCGGGTCAAAAACATCTTCGAATTCCATCTGAGCGCCACCCACTGTGACGTACACGGTACCATAGTTAAATATCTGTCCTAGCAAGCCGAGTCGCTCGTAGGATGTACTGAGGATGTTTTCCAGAGGGGCAACTTTACGCTCCTCGCGGCCAATCGGCGTCTTGTCAATATCGAGAATGTTATCGGGCGTAACCTGGTAGATATCGTTACTCCAATCTACCCACTCGTAGATCAGCCAAAGGATGGAGGCAATCAACACCAAGCCCAAGATAGTATCCACTTCTACCGTAAGGATTGAAATCGGCGTCGCGGCGGTAGGTCTGAGTAAAAATGTGACAAAAATCATTGCCAGCAACACACCGATAATAAGCAACCAAGGCTTGAAGGTCTGCCGCAGCCAGACGAACCAGTGTTTGTGGTACGTGATGGTATCCTTGGATTCTGAGCGCAGGGTAAAGAATCTCGAAGAAAGTGCCTGCAAGAAACCGGGTTTGTAAAATTTTGGTACTGCAATCGACATTGGGGCCGCAGGCCGGACGGCCTCGCTGGAGGATAAACCCATTCTTTGGCGCATGGCCTGTTTCATGGTTTCCAACTCCAGCTTGCGGGAGGCATAGCGCACACGCTCGCGCAACTCATTGATTAACGCTGCGGCTTCAGCGGGGTGTTCAACTTGACCAAAGACAATTCGTCCGACAAAAGTACGCACATTTACATTGCCATAATCTAGCATACGTCCCACTGCATCGGTTTCTGTACCAACATAAACAATATTGCTCAGAGGAGCTTCCTGCCGGCTCTCGTAGAGGCCGATTACTTTTTCCAGCCAGATGGCACGAGTGTTGGTCACAATATAAAAATCGTTTCCCCAGTCAATCCATTTCCATACAACCCAGAGTAAATCGAACAACAAAAAGATGCCCCCTGCTCCCAGGATTAGCGTATTATTGAACCACCAACTCAAGCCAAACAAGATGGCTGGTATCACAAGCAGCAAGATAGGCGCGGTCAATGACTCCCAGAGAATGATCGGATGCTTGCGCGCCAAGAAATAAATCACCTCGTCGGCTTGAACCCATTTAGAATGCAACTTTCGCGCCAACCGGCGGCTGGAAATCGCGATCGCAATGTTGTTTTTGAATCTGGGAAGCTCTTTAAGGAATTTGGAGAAATCCTCATTGGATAACGTCAGTAAAACGGTATCCCCTTGCGCGGTTACTGTTGCGATACGCGGAGTGCGGCGGGCTGCTTCTATCTCTCCGAAATAGTCGCCTTGTACACGAGTAGCCAATTGCTCGTCTCCTCCCCTACGCTTGCGGGTGACAACAGCCTGACCATTGTAGATCAGGTAAAAACCATCTGCAAGCTTGCCTTCCTCCACAATGACCCCGCCAGCCGGAAAAGCTGCCTCATCCATGCTGGCAGCCACCTTTTCGACCTGCTCATCCGTTAGGCTGCGAAAGAGGTGGCTTTTCTTGAGAAAATCGATACGGTCACTCAACGCAATGGTCATGTTTTTATTCTAGCACGAAACGGGTAATCACGCAGCCATACGGCGCGGTTTCGGCCGGGTCTGGCAGACTGCCAGACAATATGGCTTCGATTGCATCCTTCAGGTAAAACTTACGCGCTATACGCTGGCGGAAGGTGATATCGTCGAATGCACCGCGGTAACGCAGAATGCCTTCTGTGTCCACTACGAACAGGTGAGGCGTGGTCTGTGCATTGTAGGCATCCAGAATCTCGCGCCGGCAGCGTAAAACGAGGGGCAGGCCGCGGCTGCGCGCTGCGGCGGTGAGTAGATCCTCGCTTTCGTTGGCATTGGCGGCAACTGTCAATAGGACAACGCCCTCGCCCCAACTCTTGAGATAACCCAGCAGTTCCCGGTCCACTTGTTCGGCAACGGGACATTCCGCCGACCAGAAATTAACGATTACGATCCGGCCAAGAGAATCGCTGAGGTGATGCAGCTTTCCATCGAGATCGGCAAGCTCGAAATCGGGGGCGGGCTGGTGGAGTTCCATGTGTTGAATTATACGGTAAAATCACACCCATGAAACGATGGCAATTCTGGCTCGGTGTGCTGATTAGCATTGCTTGCCTCTACCTGGCGTTGCGCGGGCTGAAACTGGGCGACTTTTGGCAGGCAGTGAAGACCGCCAATTATTTGTGGATCCTGCCGGGGATCGCTGTGTATTTCATCGGGGTGTGGGTGCGGGCGTGGCGGTGGCATTACCTGCTTGGCCCGATCAAAAGAATCCCGACGCGCACCATGTTTCCGGTGACCTGCATCGGATACATGGGCAACAACATCTACCCGGCGCGTGCCGGTGAGGTGCTGCGGGCGGTCATTCTCAAGCGCAAGGAGGATGTGCCGATCTCCGCTTCGCTGGCAACCATCATCGTCGAGCGCATTTTCGATGGCGTGGTAATGCTGGCGTTCGTCTTCGTCAATCTGCCGGAGCTGGCAAAGCTGACCGGCTCCTCCGGATTTGTCGGCAATATCCAGGAGCTGGCGCTGATCGGCACAGGCGTCTTTCTTGGCGCACTGCTCGTCTTTCTGCTGGCGGCGATGTTCCCGCAGGTTACGGCGAAGGTTGGACAGTGGCTCATTGAGCGTGTCTTCCCGGCGCGCACCCGCGAGAAGACCAGCGGCATCATGCACAAGTTCCTGGATGGGCTGGCCGCGTTGCGCTCGCCGGTCAACGTGCTGATGGTGTTCTTTACGTCGGTGCTGATCTGGCTGTTCGAGACGGGCAAATACTGGTTCGTGATGCACGCCTTCGATTTCCAAGTCAGCTTCTTTGCGCTGATGCTGATGAACGGCATCGTCAACCTGGCGACGACCATTCCCTCCGCGCCTGGTTACATCGGCACGTTCGACGCACCCGGCATCGCTGTGTTGACCGCCTACGGCGTGGAACAGTCCATTGCGGCGGGATATACGCTCGTGCTGCACGTGGCGCTCTGGTTGCCGATCACGCTGGTGGGCGCGTATTTCATGGCGCGTGAAGGAATCAAATGGAGCGCCGCGTTGCGGGCAGAGACTGTTTCAAACACAACGGACACAAAGGGCTCAAAGAATCCTTCGTGAAACTTCGTGTCCTTTGTGTTGAAAAGGTGAGACCATGAAAATTGCGATCATTGGAGCAGGTTTTGGCGGAATGGCTGCCGCATACGATTTGGCCAAGGCCGGTCATGCAGTTACGATCTACGAGGCGGCGGAGACCGTCGGTGGGCTGGCAAGCGGGTTCAAAGAGCCGCATTGGGATTGGTCTGTCGAGAAGTTCTATCACCACTGGTTCGCCAGTGACAAGTATATGCTCGGCTTGATCCGCGAGCTGGGCTGGGAGGACAAGGTGCTCTTCCCGCGCCCGTACACCGTCATGTACCACGCCGGGAAGTTCTATCCCTTCGACTCTATCGTTAAAGCGTTACTTTTCCCCGGTTTGGGTTGGGGAGTGGATAAGGTCCGCTTTGGGCTGGTTGGGCTGTACCTGCGGCTGACGAACAACTGGAAGCCGCTGGAACGTTTCACGGTGGATGAATGGCTGCGTAAATGGGCCGGGGATAAGGTCTACGAGATGATGTGGAAGCCGTTGGTGGTCGGCAAGTTTGGTGAGCGCTACTACAAGCAGGTCAACATGGCGTGGATGTGGGCGCGGCTCAAGGCGCGCACGACACGCCTGGGCACGTTCGAGGGTGGCTTCCAGCGTTTTGCCGACATGTTCGCCGAGAAACTTAGAGAGCAGGGAGTAGAGATTAGGCTACAGACGTCAGTCAAGTCTATCGAGCCGGAGGCAGGTTCTGGCTTCGTGAGCGTCCGCAGTGAACAGGTCGAGGCGTATGATCAGGTGCTCGTTACGCTCTCGCCCGAAGCGATGGCGCGGCTCGTCCCGTCTTTACCAGAAAAATATCTCTCTGGGCTGAGGAGCATGAAGGCGATGGGCGCGCTGGTGCTGGTGCTGGCGCTCAAGCAGCAGCTTTCGGAGGAAGGCTATTACTGGTATAACCTGCCCAAGAGCGCAGGCTACCCATGCCTGGCGCTGGTGGAGCATACCAATTACGTATCGCCGGAGCACTTTGGCGGCGACCATATTGTCTACATGGGCGATTACCTGGAACCGGAGCACGAGTTCTTCCGACTGAGCCAGGAAGAGCTGCTGGAACGCTTCCTGCCTGCGCTGAAGAAGTTCAATCCGAAGTTCGAGCGGGAGTGGGTGCGCAAGGCGTGGCTGTTCCGTACCGCGTACGCCCAGCCGGTGCCATTGGTGGAGCACTCGAAGAATATCCCCGCCATCCAGACGCCGCTGGGTGGAGTATATTTTGCCTCGATGAGCCAGGTCTATCCCTGGGATCGCGGGACGAACTTCGCGGTGGAGATTGGGAGGCGGGCGGCCAAAGTGATGTTAGAAAAAGATCAAGCCTTCACCAACGGCTGATTATCGTATTCCAGTGTCAATTGAAATATCCAACTTGGTAGTCTGCCCCGCAAGGATCTCCACCTTTTGAGGCAGGTCAATGCCGCGATCCATTCCAAGGTGGTTGATGTCCACCCAATAGACGCCGACAGCCAGCGGGACTTGATAACCTCCCTCTGCATTGATCGCAGCGCGGGTTATTTCCGTCTCCCCATCCGCAGCGAAGATGACGATCTGCCGCGCCGCGTAGACTTCTGGAGCAGGCGTCGGTTCCGGCACCCCTTCCTGTTGAACTGGCGTCAGCGGTGCGATGCTCACATGACCGGCAAGCAGGCCTGTTTCGCGTGACACAGGTGTGCATGAGAAAAGAAAGGGGAGAAAAATCAGCAAAACCAGCTTTTTCATTTGGAACACGCATCCGCAAAAGTTGTTGGTTCCATTAAACCCAGCCAAGTTCCTTATAACGGGCAAAGCCGGTTTGGAGCGCAGCTTCGATTTGACCGGACAGTTCAGGGGTCAGAGTCTTGATATGGAAGCAGGATTTTCCTTTGAGCAATTGCATAAGCTCAGGGGCAAGGGCTGCCTTCATTTTTGGCTCGGAATAGACCGGCATGAAATAAAACCCGACGTACGATTTCCGAATAACCAGGCCGGCAAAGTAGACTTCTTTTTTGTGGCGTCCTTGGATTTCTACGGGGTGGATGGACCAGAGATCATAGGTTGCCGCGCTATTGGCTTTGGGGACCAACGGAGGCGTATATTTCTGGAGCAAAGCTTTCAACGAATCGAACAATGACTGCAGATCGTCCATTCTTACCTCAGGAGATGGTCGCCAGGTCAGCCAGGAAGCGTTCCTTCGTCTCCGGGTCATCGAGCGTCTTGCTGACCTCATGCCCGAGACGAAGGTATTCATCGCGCTTGGCATTATCTCCGGCAACGGCTTCAGCCCGGGCCAAGGCTTCATAAGCGTAGGCGAGGTGGAAAGGCTCCGTGCCTTCGCCCTGGCTGTACTTCAAGCAGAGTTGGCCATAATGTCGCGCCGGCTCCGCATGATGCAGGAGGGCGTGGACGCGCGCCAGTTGCCAGTAGCCGATGGAGAGGTTTCCAGGGGTGCAGTCCGGTCGCTGCGTCCAGTGATAGAAAGAAGCCATGGTCAGCATCAGCATCTTTTCGTCCTCTTCCGGCGTCCGTGGGGATTTATCAATGTAGTCCCAAGTGCGATTGAAGCACTCGGCAGCGAAATAGCGGTGGGCTTTTTCCAGGTCGAAATCGGGTTTGGATGGCATTCGAGCTCCTTGCTTGTGATTTGAATTGGATAATTATACTCCAAATACTGCCCTAATTGAGGAGAAAAGACCTTTCTGATGTTTGAGACTCTTTGATAGCATCTGAAACCCTTTGAACGTACCCGCGCCTTACACTTTACGCAGTGAAAAAAAGAATTCAAAGGTAGATTCCCATGCGCATCCTTCTCATTAATCCCCCGCACCCATCCATCGGGAGCCGCATTCCCCATGAACATCTGCCGCCGCTTGGCTTACTCTCTGTCGGCGGCTCTTTGATTGATGCGCACCATGAGGTCCAGTTGCTTGACGCGGAATTCGGGCCAATGCCGCTTAATGAAATTGTGAGCCGGGCTTTAATGTGCGCGCCTGATGTTATCTTATTGGGTCACGCCGGTTCGACGTCCGGTCATCCGGTGGTTGTAAAGCTTACCCGTGAAATTCGCGAGGTGATGCCCGCAACTCCCATTATTTATGGCGGAGTATTCCCAACCTACCATTGGAAAGAAACCTTGGTTGAAGAGCCGCAAATCAATGTAATTGTGCGAGGCGAAGGCGAAGAAACTGCAGTACGGCTGATCTCCGCTATTGCAGACAGTTCGCCGTTACAAGATGTTCCCGGAATCGCTTTCATAAAAAAGGGTAGGCCTTTCGCTACACCTCCAGCGCCACTCATCAGCGATCTGGAGAAAATCCGCACAGGCTGGGAATTGATCGAGCCCTCAAGGTATAGTTATTGGGGAGACCGTCGCGCCGTGGTCATTCAATTCTCACGCGGCTGTCCCCATCATTGTAGCTACTGTGGGCAGTGCCTCTTCTGGAAACGCTGGAGGCACCGCGATCCGCAGAAATTTGCCGATGAGCTCGTCTGGCTGCACCGCACGCATGGCATCGAAGTATTCAACCTTGCAGATGAAAATCCGACCGCGTCAAAGGAGGCTTGGCGCGTTTTTTTGGAGGCCATTATCGCCCAAAAAGTATCCTTGACAATTGTCGGTTCCACGCGCGCAGATGATATTGTGCGCGATGCTGATAATCTCCACCTTTATAAGAAGGCGGGAATTGCCCGTTTTCTTCTGGGTATAGAAAGTTACGATGAGCAGACCCTGCGGAAAATCCACAAAGGCAGCGTTATTGCCAAAGACCGCGAGGCGATCCGCTTGCTGCGTCAGCACGATATTATTTCGATGGCAACCTACGTTGTGGGGTTTGAGGAGGAATATGATCGCGATTTTCAGCGCGGGTTGAAGCAACTGCTTTCTTACGACCCGGATCAGATCCAATTATTATATGCAACCCCGCACCGTTGGACTCAATACTTTCATCTTTCAGCTAAACGGCGCGTCATTCAGATGGATAAACGCCGGTGGGATTACAAGCATCAGGTTCTTGCCAACCGCCATATGCCCGCATGGCGCGTTCTGGCCTGGGTAAAATTCATCGAGGCGGTGATGCAATTACGTCCACGCGCCTTGTGGCGGCTCATTTCCCACCGCGATGCATCCATCCGGCGCGCCATGCGCTGGTACTATCAAATCGGAAGAAAAGTGTGGCCCTTTGAAATATGGAACTTTTTCTTCCGAGATCGGAGACGAGAAGATGGGCCGACTTTGGCAGAATTCTGGGAAACGCCACTCGATCTGTCAGGGCACGCCTTTTCCGGTGGGAGAGGGCGTTTCGTGTGGAGGAGGAAGAAGGATGCTTACCGTAATGATTCAGCAATGCGGATCAAATCCTTGGAAGAGATATCGGGCGAGGCAATCAGCCGATAGAGCCACTCGCCATCCAACCAGTATAACTGTATGGAAGCTTTCTTGTCCCAACTGACCTTGATGGGTAAATCCTGTTGGAGGAAGTCAGCTTCACTCCAATGTACCCAATCCCAATCTCCCCTTACCAATACAGCCGGTTGGCCATTCACTTGGACCTCTCGATAGCTGCCGGGAGCCACAGGCTGATAGGTGTATGTTGGCCCAACGACGTATTTTTGAGTGTTCCACCATCTCGTGGAGTTAGCAATCAGTTGAATATAGCCGCTCACCGACGTGCCTCGCCAGCCAATGAAAGCCCACTTCTCTGTTTCCCAATTGCCAAGCAGGGAAACGGCATCGCATTCATATCCCTCCGGTAACCAGGTAGGAATCTTGACTGCGCCGCCAAACGTCTCGGTGACATCCGCAAGCGTATATTCCGGCAACGTATACTGGGCAGGGTTGACAGGTTCGAAGCGAGGATATTCCGTAATCAAAGTATATGGCTTCACCTCGACCCAAATGATCCCTACTTCCACCCAGCGCGGGGCGGTGGCGGCGCGCACGCAAGCCACCACCAGCACCAGCGCGGCCAATGCCATCAGCGCGTTGCGCAGGGTCAGCTTCTCAGCCATTCCGTCAGCCATGCCCGGCTGCGGTTGGGAGATGCGCTCGTAGAGTTCATTGGCAAAAGCCGGGCGCGGCGATTGGCGAAATTGGTTTAGGAAGTCATCGTTCATCTTCGGCCTCCATTTCAGCGCGTAAACGCTGGAGCACACGATTGAGGATCGTGCCGACGTTCGACTCGCTCAAGCGGGTCAGGCGGGCGATCTGGCGGTTGGTCAACTCTGCGCCGTATTTGAGGGCGACCAGTTCCCGCTCACGATCCGGTAGGTGGGAAAGCAGGCTGGAAAGGTATCCCAGCTCGGCGCGGCGTTGGCTGGTTTCTTCAAGGGAGACAGGCGCAGGGAGTTCTTCCACAGTCTCCAATGGATGTTCCCGTCCATCCTTGCGGAAGTGGTCGGCGGCCACGTTGCGGGCGATGGAAAGCAGCCAGGTGGTGAACGCAGCCAGGTCGCGGCGGTAACGCGCCCGGGCGCGCCAGGCTTTCTCGAAGGTGGTCGCGGTCAGGTCCTCGGCTTGCGGACCGTCGCCGGTGCGGTAGCGGAAGAAGTTGTAGACGCGCGGCAGGTTTTCGGTGTAGACCGATTCCCAATCCATTTCGTTAGCCGCAGTGCGAATTCCATCCAGGGTGTAAGGTTGCGCGTCCATAGCTACTCTATTATACGGATTACGCCAAAAAGTATCACAAGTGGAGTAAAATTGCATTACACATTTCCCCGCCGTAGCAAACGCGGCGGGACCTATAACCCAAAAGGAGACAACCATGTTCCACACTATCATCATCGTCGGTAATGTCGGCCGCGACCCGGAGATGCGCTACACGCCCTCCGGCCAGCCTGTCACCAATTTTTCCCTTGCCACCAACCGCCAATATACCAATAACAACGGCGAGCTTGTCAAAGAGACCATCTGGTTCCGCATTACCACTTGGGGCAAGACTGCTGAATCCTGCAACCAATATGTCAAAAAGGGCAGCAAGGTGCTGGTGGAGGGACGGCTGAATGCGGACGCCAGCACGGGCGGGCCGCGCATCTGGACCAGTCAGGATGGCACCTCGCGTGCCTCGTTCGAGGTCACGGCCAATACCGTCCGCTTCTTGACCTCTCGCGCCGAAGCTGAGGCTGGAGGCGCGAGCGCCGCCTCAGCAGCGGACGAATCCATGCTCCCACCCGGTGAAGACGAGAATATCCCATTCTAACCCCTGTTCTCAGAAGGAACCCGTTTCCTTGACCCTCTTCGGGGGTGCTTCGCGCAGGAAACGGGTTCCTGGCAGCCTCCTCCTTCTCACCCTAGCTGGAGACCAAAATGACTCTCTCCCCTCCCCGACCGCATTCGCCAGCTCTGGAAGTAGCAGCCGATCTGAAAATCATCTATGCTAATCTGGTGCGTATTGCTCACTCGCCAGCCGATCTGGTTTTCGACTTTGCCCACTTGTTGCCGGGCGAGCCAAAAGCAACCGTCGGCGCGCGCATCCTGATGTCGCCACTCAGCGCCAAGCTGTTCCTCCGCGCCTTGAGCGAGAACCTCGCCCGCTACGAAGCTTCCTTCGGCGAGATCACCGTACCGGGCAATTCCTCGCTGGCCGAACATCTCTTTAAACCTTTCCAACCGCCTGAGCCTCCGAAGGAAGAAAAGAAATAACTGCCCGCCCTTGCGCAGGGCTAGACCATTCGCAAGGGTGATGCACCGGATAACAACCCATGCATCGATTGGAAGAGATCGCCGAAAAGATCCGGCAGGATTTCGACGCCAAGACTGCCACGCGTGACAAGGCGTTGGCGCAAGCCCGTTCCCTGACGCGCGCCTGCGCCCTTGCCATCCGCGCCGTCCACCGCGACGAGCCGGATGTGATGCAGGCGCGGCTCGATGAAGCGCGCCAGTTGGCCGAGTCCCTGCGCCGCGACCTGGCACAATATCCCGACTTGTACTTCACCGGCTATACTCAAGACGCCCTCAAAGAGTATGCCGAAGCCAGCATCACCTGCGCCCTGATCCGCGGCCAAACGCTTCCTACACCCGAAGAGTTGGGTGTGATCCATCCCACCTATCTGAATGGCCTTGCGGAGGCCATCGGCGAGCTGCGCCGCCGCTGTCTTGATATTTTGCGGCACGGCTATTGCGAGGAAGCCGAACACCAGCTCAGCCACATGGACGACATCTATTCGGTGCTGGTGACGATGGACTACCCCGACGCCATCACCAACGGCTTGCGCCGCCAGACCGACGTGGCGCGCAGCATCCTCGAGCGGACGCGCGGCGACCTGACCTTCAGCCAGCGCGGCGAGCACCTCGAGCGTTCACTTTCGCTCCTCAGCCAACAACTGCCCGAGGCGGGTGAACTCCCTGCCAGCCAGCCATCTCTCCCCACCACCTTGCCGGAAGATGAAAATTGAGCCAAACACCTAAAAGCGGCCGCCGTTACCTGCTCTTCGTTTATCAGTATATGCTCGACCGTTGGTGGCGCGCCACCCTGGTCATCGGATTGGTGTTGCTCGTTCTGGGCGGATTGCCTCTTCTGCTGCCCCGCTTCGACTTTCCTGTGGCGGATAACTGGACGCTGTGGATGCTCGTCGGCGCGGGCGGCTTTGCCATTCTCCTCACCATTTTCTTCGCCTCCATCCGGAAATCGGCTTGTGTGCAGGCTTTCAGCGACCATCTGCGTCTCGTCACTCCCTTTCTGCGCCTGAATATCTCCTACAAGCGCATCCGGCGCACATCTGTGGCAGAAATGGGGCGGCTCTTCCCATTGAAGACCAGCAGCACACGGCGACGCGGATTGCTGCTGCCCTTGGCCTCCAAGACCGCCATCATTCTCGATTTGACCAGCTTCCCGGTCTCGCAGGCTGCACTGCGCATGTTCCTCTCGCCGCTGTTCTTCCCGGATAAGACTGCCTGCCTGGCGCTGCTCGTCCCAGACTGGCTGGCCTTCAGCACCGAGTTGGAAAGCTGCCGCAGCGCCTCGCAGGATGCTCCCCATTGGGTCACTGAAACTGCAAACTCAAAGCTTCTTGCGAGTCTAAAGAATCGATGAATCTGTATTTTGCCTGCTCCATTACCGGTGGGCGCGCTTTCGAGTTCGTCTACCAAGCCATCATTCGCGCCTTGCAGGAGGACGGACACGAGGTGCCGACCGCGCATTTGGCTGATTCAGGCGTGACCGCGTTGGAGGGGGTTGTCAGCGCGCGCCAAGTATACGAGCGGGATGTGGCCTGGATCCGCGCCTGCGACGCGCTGATCGCCGAGGTCAGCACGCCCTCGCACGGCGTCGGCTACGAGGTGGCCTTCGCCCTCGGTCTCAGTAAGCCGGTGCTGTGCGTCTACCGAGAGGGGCAACCGGTCTCCAAAATGATCACCGGTAACAGCCATCCCAGCCTGCGCCTGGCAACTTACCAAAATGTCGAAGAGGCGGTGGAGGCAGTGCGCGCCTTCCTCACTGTCGCATTGTGAATATTGTCACGAATTATCTGTGACTTTCCGCTCTAGCTTTACCTCCCTTTGTAAGCTAATATAGGGGTGGAGACGGGATTAGGACACCTCCAACTTGCTCATCACTGTCTCCTCCTTTGGCGAACGCCTCCGTTGGGTGAACTGCCCAGCGGAGGCTGTTTTTAAAGAAGAAACCAGGTTTCTTCAAGAAACCTGGTTTCTTAAGCCGGGTGATATGCTGGCAACACGACCGTGAAAGTGGTGCCTTGACCCACTGTCGATTCCACCCAGATACGGCCTCCGTGATTCTCTACGATTGACTTGACGATAGCCAGTCCGAGGCCGGAGCCAGGCACCGCGTTTACCACATTCCTGGCGCGGTAGAACTTCTCGAAGATGTGCGGTTGGTCTGCAGGCGGGATGCCCATCCCAGTATCCGAGACTAGCAAGATGATTTGTTCATCTTTTGCCTCCATACCCACCTTGATGCTGCCTTCTTCGGGCGTGTATTTTATGGCATTCCCAATCAGATTGTCCAACATCTGCCGCAAATAGATCGGGTCGCCGTACAGGGTGGGGAGGTGGGGTGCTAGCTCAACGTTCAGGTGTTGCTTCTTGGCTGTGATCTGGTTGTTCAGGTTGTCCAGCGTGTAGTTAAGTATGCCCTCCAACGCGACGAACTCTTTTTGCCCCCCGAACCCGCTCTCGATGCGTCCCAGGTCGAGTAGGTCGTTTACCAAACCGGTGATGTTGTGGACGCTAAGGCGTACCCGTTTGACGAATTCCTTCTGCTGGTCTGTGAGCGGCCCAACGCGGTCTAGCAGATCCACGTAGCCCAGGATGGCCGTCAACGGCGAGCGTAGATCGTGCGAAACGGCGTGGACGAAGTCGCTCTTCATCTGGTCAATCCGCTTGAGATAGGTGATATCCTGCATCGTTACAGCCAGACCGATCTCGGGGATGTGCGTGAACTGGGCGTTGAGCACGCGGCCGTCCTCGAAGTTAATCTCGTGGATCTGTAGTGGGTTGGTGGTTGCAGAATTGAGCAACGAGCGTAAGGTGGTATGCTCGATCACCTCCTGGACATTTTGACTGGCAACTTCCTTCTGCCCTAAATTGAATGCCCTCCTGAAGGCCGGGTTCATCAGCAAGATGCGCTTGTCGCTATCCAGGATCATTACCCCATCTTCGATACCGGTGAAGATTGTCTCCAGCCTTTGCAGCTCGTGGACGCGTTTCTCCAGTGAAGCGGTCGTGCGTCGCACCTCGCGCCGCGTCCAGTCGCCGATGCGATTGGCGCGCTTCAGGCTATTTTCCACCACGTGCAGGATGTCGTCAATCCGCAGCGGCGGGGTAAGGATGTCGCTTATACCCGTGCGCAGGGCGTCTTTGGTGATTGCTGCCGAATCCTGGGCAGCGAACAGGAGAATGGGCAGGGTTGGGAAACGCTCGAGCAGGGTGGCAGCGATCTCTATCCCGTTGGCATCCTTGAACTTGTCGCTGATGATCAGCAGCGCGGGGGAGGTCTCCTGCAATATCTTGTCGAGCGCGGCGCGGTCGCGGGCGAACGCGGTCTGATAGGAGGCGGCCGCCAGCGCCCGTTCGAATAATGGCAAAATGCCAGAATTATCCAGGGCTAGCAAGATGAGTTCGGATTTTGGCATTGGTTACCTATGGTAGAAAGCCAATTAGCCCTTCGGATTCACTTTTGGTTCGAAGCTTCTTTCGTCGCAACCATCTGGAGGGTGCGGCGCAAGGCAATCTGCATTGTACTCAATGCCAATTGCTGCTCATCGGTCAGAATGCCCATTTTCCCAGCAAGTAATAGTTCGATTGGGTAAGTGATCAGTTGCAGGTGATTCTGTATTTCCTCGTGCAAGATTTGGGGCTTTTCACTTTTGCGCTTCTCTTCCCCCTGGGCAGCCTCGCTTGTCGCCTGCAAACGGCGGGAGAATTGGTCATTGACCAGTGCGATTGCCGTATAATCCGCAATCGCCCCGAGAAAGAATTGAACATCGCGCTCGAAAGGCTGGTTCGCCTTGCGCAGCATCACCAGTAAACCAACGACTTCCTGCTGCACTTTAACCGGCGTCACCATCACGGCTTGTCCCAGTTGGGCCACCAAGAAACCTTGCAAAGGCTCGCCGTTTATCGCCAGCGGTTCCCCCGAGATGGCTGCCAAGGAGCTAATGCCATCCATAAAAGGTTGACCCACCTTCTCAGACCAGGCTTCGGGCAGGTTTCTCTGCGCTCTGAGCAGAAAAGCATGAGTTTTTTCCTCACGCAGCATCAGCCAGCCGTAATCGGCCTTGGAGGCGTATACGGCCCCGCCAACGATCTTATTGAGTAACCCGTGCAACTTGGCAGCCGACGCCACCTCCCTGCCAATCGCGAACAAGGTATTCAAGGCGCGCGACCGCCGCTGAAGCTCCTCACCGGTTTCGCCGACCTGCTGTTCCAATTGCTGGCGGAAGCGGTTCTCGCGCACTTGTTTGAGGGCGCGCTCGACCACTGTCACCACCTCTGCCTCGCGCGCCGACCAAGGCAGGTAATCCATCGCGCCCAGCCTGAAAGCCTCGACTACGCTGTATTCATTCCCCTTTTCGGCAATCACAATGACCGGCGCTGTAATCCCCTGTGAGTTCAGCGCCGTGACCAGGTCCTTGCCGCTCAATCCCGGCAGGTTGAGGTTGGCGATCACCACATCGGGCGCGAACTGGCGTGCCTGCCCGATGGCATTTTCCGCATCGCGGATTATGTTCACCTCGCAACCCAAGGGGAGCAACGCCTGGCGCGCGATCCACTCGCTGATCGCGGGATCACTTTCTACCAACAAGATGCGTTCGACAGATGCTGTCATCTCGCCCTATGATAGCACGAAATCATAAAATTGAGGCGGTCAAGCTGGATTGTATCATCGATAACGCCGATGCCCGCCATCGGGTACAATAAAGTTACTTCTAGTTCTCGGAGGCAGTTCATGGACGATTATCTCTGGTGGCGCGACGGCGTCATTTACCAAATCTACCCGCGCTCCTTTGCCGACAGCAACGGCGATGGCATCGGCGACCTGGCCGGAATCACCGCGCGTCTCGACTACTTGGCCGCGCTGGGCATTGACGCCATCTGGCTCTCCCCCTTCTACCCTACACCCGACGCCGACTTTGGTTATGATATCAGCGACCACACGGATGTGGACCCGCGCTTTGGCACGATGGCGGACTTCGACCGGCTCGTCTCCGAGGCGCACCAGCGGGGCATCCGCATTGTCCTGGACCTGGTGCTCAATCACACCTCCGACCAGCATCCCTGGTTTCGCGAATCGCGTTCCTCGCAAGAGAACCCGAAAAGTGATTGGTATATTTGGAGGGAGGCACCTAACCACTGGCAGGCCGCTTTTGGAGGCGGGGCGTGGAAATGGGTTCCCGAGCGCGTCGAATATATTATCACATGTTCCTCGCCGAGCAGCCGGATGTCAACTGGCGCAACCCGGAGATGCACCAGGCGCAGCTTGATGTGGTGCGCTTCTGGCTGAGGCGCGGCGCGGATGGCTTCCGCCTGGACGTGTTCAATGCCTATTTCAAGGATGCTCAACTGCGGGACAATCCCCTCCGCTTTGGCCTGCGTGGCTTCGACCGCCAGAAGCATCTCTATAACATGGATCAGCCCGAAATGCTTCCAATGCTCGCAGAGTTGCGCGCCATCCTGGATGCCTACCCGGAGCGTTACGCCGTCGGCGAAACTTTCTTTGCCACGCCTGAAAAAGTGCTGCGCTACACCGGCAAGGATGGCCTTCATGCAGCCTTCAGCTTCGACTTCACCTCCTCCGCTCTCTCCTTCCCATGGAATCCCGCCTGGTTGCTGGAGCGGATCGTGCGCCGCGAGGCGCTTTTCACCGGCGAGCATTGGCCGACGACCGTGCTCAGCAACCACGACAATCCACGCGTCGCCACACGCTACGCACGCGGCGAAGAGGATGCAATGGCCAGGATCGCCATGGCGATGCTCCTGACCCTGCGCGGCACACCGTTCATGTACTACGGTGAGGAGATCGGGATGCGCGATGTCCGTCTGCGCCGCAGCGAGATCATGGATCCGCCCGGCAAGCGCTTCTGGCCGCTCTACAAGGGCCGCGATGGCTGCCGTTCGCCGATGCAATGGGATGACTCGTCCTTTGCCGGATTCTCCACCGCCAGGCCGTGGTTGCCGGTTCATTCCAACTTCTCAAAACGCAATGTGGTTGCCCAGGAAAGCGACCCGGCCTCGCTGCTCAATCTCACCAAGAAGCTGATCGCCCTGCGAAAGGAATATCCTGCCCTGCGCCGCGGCGAGTTCGTCTCGTTGACGCCCAATCCACGCCAGGCGCTGGTCTACCTGCGCCAAACCGCCGGGCAGAAGCTGCTAGTGGCCTTGAATTTCGCGAACAAAATGGTACACGTTTCTGTTGAGCCGTCCCTGGAAGGGGATTGGCAGCTTCTCCTTTCCACCGCCCGCACCGACATGCCGCGCATGGATGGGAAAGGCATCGAACTGGCTCCCCATGAAGTGTGCGTTCTGGAGGCTGTGCTTTAGATGCCGGTATTCGTGAAAAGTCGTGGACGGTATGCCCGCCTGTAATCAGCCTAGCGCAGTAATACAATGCGCTATTATGCAGTCCATTCAACTCGCGAGTTAGGCGCATGATGAGTTACGAGTCTCAAGTCCCAGATCCAATATGAAAGGTTTTGTAAATGGTAGAAACGCACGCATTTGGAAACTTTGTCCCTGTAAACGCAAGATACATGATTTTAGGAAGTTTCACAGGAAGACAAGCAGTCAAAGGAACTTCCGCTACCGACGGTAATTATGACTGGTTCTATGGGACAAAAAGAAATCAGTTTTGGTCAATACTCAAAGGCGTTTATGATGCTAAATTTAGAGACATTCGCGAAAAACAAGAGTTATTTACAAAACTGGGTATTGCTATGGCTGATATTATTTATCAATGCCAGCGGAAACACGGTAACAACCTTGATAACAACCTCATAAATATTGTCTACAACAAAGCGATTATTGAAATACTTGATAACAACCCGATTGAAAATGTATTTTTTACCAGTAAATTAGCAGAAAAAAAGTTTAAAAAGGTATTCAGACAGGTTATTGATAATCACCCATCAATACAATATATGACTTTACCATCCCCCTCTCTGAGATACGCCAAAATGAGCAAAGAACAAAAAATTCAGTGCTATAAAGAACTTCTTCCAAAGCTATAATTTTCACTACCTTTACACAATTGGGGGGAAATGCCAATGTGCTGGTTTAGTTCAATCGTCCTTCCACGGGTAGCCGCTCATCCCGCTATATGCCCCCGCCGCATCGAGCTTTTGGTAGCGCAGCGCATCGCGCTGTTTAATGATCTGCGGCGGCGGATTCCCGATGACCGCCAGGGGAGGAACGTCTTTGGAAACCAGCGTCCCCAATCCGATGATGGCCCCATCGCCGATCGTCATTCCCGGCGTGATGGATACGTTCATGCCGATCCAGACATTCTTGCCAATCACAACCGGCTTGAGTATTTTTTGCTCATCGTAGGGCAGGCGCTCGCCTTCGTATTGGTGGTTCATGGTGTAGAGCACCAGGTTGCGCGAAATGTGAGTGTGGCTGCCGATGCGCAGCCCGCCCTCGGCGCGGATGAAGGCATTCTCATTGATGTGGACGTTATCTCCCAGGAATACGTTCTCCGGCGCGGAGAGCCTCAGCCTTCCATAGAGGCGCACGCCGCGCCCGCAGCCGCCTAGTTTGCGCTTGAGGTATTCATTGCTCAATAGCCAGGTCAATTGCCGGAGCGCATCGCCCAGCCATGCAGCCAGCCAGAATGGGAACAACAGCCAGCGCACGTGTGGAACTACCCGGTCGAGGATAAAGTTTACCAGGCGAATTTGCAGAGGGGGAAGTTCTTTTTCAGACATGTGTGCGCCTCGCGCCTCTCACTAGCCATGCGCCCAGCAGTCCCAAGAGCAGCACGAAAGTCAATAGGATGACGTGCGTGCTGAATGCAATTGCCAGGGCGGTTTTTTCGGGGTAGCCAAACAAGGCAAAAGCTGCTGTCCAGCCGATCTCGTGGGTGCCGAGATTGGCAAAACCCTGCAAGGGCAGTAGGGTCATCGGCACCATGATGATTGAAACTACGATCATTTGGAATAAGCTCAGGGTATACCCCAGGCTGATGACGATGAAATAGAAGTTGAGCTGTACGCATAACCAGATGAGAATGGTCAGGATGAACAACTGCCAATACTGTTTTCTCTTATCAATGATCTGCAGGCTGAGAGTGAGCCGGTAAGCCGCGCTCCACAGACGGCGCGCCCTGGGGTGGGAAGCCTGCGCTTTCTGCTGGAGCCAGTCCGCGCTTGCCGGGCGCCGCAAAAACCAGAGCAGGGCGAGGCTCAGCGCCAGCACTGACCCAACAAAGACGAGCGCGCCGATCCGTATCCACGGGTTGATTTGGTTCCAAAAAACGACCAGCACCGCAGGCAAAAACAATGCGATGGTCACGAAATCGAACAAGCGGGCAACGATCAGCGTGGCAGTGCTATCTGCCAACGAGATCCCCAGGCGGTCTTTCAATAGGAGCGGATACGAGGCTTCGCCGAACTTGGCTGGCATCAGGTACAAGTACATCCCATAGAGATCGGTCACGCCAAATAGCGGCAGGACTGGCGCCTCTTTCAGGCTAAGCAGGGCCTGAAAGCGGATCGTCCGCAAGACGTAATTTACCAGGTAAATGCCAAAGGCAAGCCCCAGCCAGGTCCAATTCAGATGTATGAACGTTTCGAGGGCGGCCTTCCAATCGAGCTTGGCTATCACGTAGCCGATCACAAGCAAGGAAAAGGCCGCGGCGAGGAGATAACGTTTCTTCACGGCCTGTTTCCTGCTACTTGCTCGGTCAATATAGCGCGCCACTCCGGCTCGCTGCCATAGCCGTATTGCTTCATTCGCTCGCCGCAATGGGCCTGCAATTGGGCGCATTCGAGCGGCGTCCACTCCAGCCAATTGGGGATGGCCTGTCTCACCGAGCGGTTGGCAGGTTGGGCAAACCGTTCTTGAATGCCGCCCGCCCGCGGCAGGCCGATGAAATCCGTGATCCGAGAGAATTGCTCCTCCGGGTTTCCCGAAAGGAATACGTCCTCGAAGAGGACGCGCAGGTAGTGGGTTTGTGTTCCTTCCAGCGATTCCATGACGCGGTTCTTGAAATCCCAGATCCAGCAGTAACGCTCGAAGCGGCTCAATGTAAACAGCTTTTTCCAGGCAAGCTCCCCAGTCAGGAACGGGTTGGGCTGCCAGAACGGGGTAAGGTAATTGGCTATGAAGCTCCTCCGGCGCTGGCGGGCGAAGCTCAGGTGGGAGGTCACGTAGGTGCGAGGATCACGGACAACGTGGATGACCCTCAGGTCCTGATAAAGATGAGGTGCAAGGGCTACCAGTCCATATAAGAAGCAATTGGCGTCCAGGTGGAAAGGCTTTGCACAGTTCTTTATTTCCCTGCCTTTCAGCAGTTTCCAGGCGGATTCCAAACCTTTCAGCGGAAATAGCCTGGCAAAATGGAGATTGGTCAGAATCTGGATCGGCCTGGATGCGCCTCTTTCGTGGTAGGCAGCCACCTGAGGGTAAACGTCCCGGAAAAGCTTTGCGAAGAAAACGGTCCCTGTCCGCCCCGTAGAGACAATGACGATAGGTGTAGCCGCGCTCATTGAAGGGGAGTTCCGTCGATGTTCTCGGTCGTTCCGCCATTGGCCGATTCGCTGCGGTCGAAACGAAGCTGGGCGATTTGCTCAGATACCAATCCGACCAGGAAAACGAGAACTGCGCTGCTCATCAGCAGCGCGGATGTTTCTCCATATCTTACGTGCCAAGTAAAAATCCTGAAGAGTCCATAGCCAAAACCCAGGAAGAACATGATCAAGCTGAGTGGTATAAAAACCTTGAGCGGCGCGTAGAAGACAGATATTTTTAGAATGATCAACAAGAATCTCAATCCATCCTTCCAAGGCCTGATCTTGCTTTTGCCTTTTCCTGGACGGCGGATCAGATGGATGGGGATATAACCCAAGCTATAGCCAGCGCGCACAACAGAGAGGGTCAAAGTGGTTGGATACGAAAAGGTGTTGGGAAGTAAATAGGCGAACTGCCTGATGATCTCGGTCTTGACGGCGCGAAAGCCGGAGGTCAGGTCTTCGATTTTCCTGCCTGAGACATAGCTGGCCAAGAAATTATAGAGCCCATTTGCCAGATCGCGGTGCAGGGCTGTCTCCGCCTGGCGGGTGCGCATGCCTACGATCATATCGAATGGGCCGATTTGTTCGAGCAATCTGGGAATATCGGCAGGATCGTGCTGCCCATCTCCGTCCATGCTGACAAAAACCTTGCCCTTTGCCTGGCGAATGCCTGTCTTGACGGCCGCGCCGTTGCCGATATTATAAGGGTGCCGGATAACCCGCGCGCCAGCCTGGCGCGCGGCCTGCGCAGTGTCGTCGCTCGAGCCATCGTCCACGACGATGATCTCGTATGTTTCCCCGGTTCCTTTCATGACCGTATGGGTGGCCTGTACCAGGTCGGCGATCACGTCGCCCTCATTGTAAGCAGGCACAATGATACTGACACCCAGCGCAGGTGTATCGAACGAATTTGGAGTCGAATGGTTCTTCATCGTCAGTACTTCCAATCAGGTGGATTATATCTTTTTTTCTCTGAGTTATAATACTCGCAATGAATGCGATCTTCCGCCGGATGCAAAAACGCTATGCAGTGACTTTGCTGGGTTTATTCCTTTGGCTTATTCTAACACTTGCACCCTGGCAGGGATGGCTGGGAGGGCAATACGCCATCCGCTTTATCATCAGCTTTGTCATCTTTCTCTTGCCGGGCAGCTTGGCCGCAATCTTGATTGACCGGGCGCGTCCGGTGAATTGGCCGCGCTTGGTTTTGATCGGGCTGACGATTTCCACCACCCTCGCAGGCCTTCTGGGGCTGTTTGCACGCCTGCTGCAACTTTCCTTTGTGTTCATTCAGACCGGTTATCTCGTTATCGGGGCTATCCTACTGGTTGGCTTCCTGACCTTTTACGAAAAAGGGGAAGGGCAGCCCCTCGTAATAAATTTCTGGGAAGTGCTCTCGCTGCTGATTGCTGTGGCTGTCGCCGTCTTTATTGCCAGGATGTCTCTGCCTCGGCCTATCCACGATGATAGTTATACATACAATGCCTTGGTGTACTATTACCAACATGCCGAGGCGCTCACTTTCGGCTTTCCTGCTCCTCTCGATCGCTTGAATATATCCCGCTTTTGGTTGGCGTTCTGGCCTTTAGTGGAGGCTATCCTGGCTGGCTTTAGCAAAGTGGATGGGTTGCTCATCACTGGCGTTTACCTTGCGCCAGCGCTTGCAGTCTTCGCTCTCATGGCTACTTTCGCTTTGGGGCGCGCCCTCGGCCTCAGCCGGCATGGAGCTGCTTTGGCGGTTGTCGCGCAGGGGTTCAGCTTGATCCGCCTTTCGGAAACCAACTCGCCTGGGTTCGAATTCTTTTCGCAACTCATAGAAGACAAGGCGGTCGCAGCCTTCATCATTTGCCCGATTTTGTTCTTACTCGTCATCGAATATCTCGAGAACCCCGAGTGGAGGCGCTTGCTGCTGGTTGGGTTGGGGGCGTTGGCCGCTCTTTTCACCCATCCGGTCATTTTTGGGATGTCCTGCATGATTATTGGCCTGTATGGTTTCATCGCCTTGTTCCATCGCCAGCAGCGCGGGGCTTATCTCAAATTGATCCTGCTTCTTATTCTTCTTACGCTGATCCCATACTCGTTCCGCTTCGGCGATGCGGGTCCCCAGACCGGCTTCAACTTTACCCTGCGCGACCTGATCCAGAATGGACAAGAGAGCAAACTAAGTGGGCGGGTTTCCTATTATGCGAACACTCCTTTCTACGGGATTTCGCCCGAAATATTGAAAGGAATGCCTTTTCGGATCAGTATCGCCGCCTGGATGGTTGCATTGTTCTTCTTCCTCAAGAATAAACTGGCGCGCTTTACCCTGGCTGCATTCCTGGTCTTGGGTCTCAGTACGCTGCCTTATACTGGCTGGCTGGTTGGCTTTTTCACCACCCCGCAATTGCTGCCGCGGCTTACCTGGCTGATGCCTTTCGGTTTTGCATTTGCGCTCATCGTTCAGGTTGCCGAAGGGCTGGTTCTCGAAAAGATAAAGATCCTCGGAAAGTTCACCAATCTCCTCAGGCCGCTCGCCTACATCGGCGCTCAAGCCATCTTGATCGCAGGGTTGATCTATACCCTGCCATGGGCGACGCTCAATCTTGGAAAGCCGGAAACAAACTTGCGGGCATATTATGCGCAGTACATTGACATGGGCGATGTAATGAATGAGCTGGAATTGGATCATCAACCGATCATCATCGGCGGGCCGGATGAAACAACGAACGCCATCCTTCCCAGCTTGACGCTCAAATTATGGCCCCTTTTCTTTCGCGTCGAGATTCAGGGAAGTCAACGCGATGGCTGGGAAGCGCTTGTTGGCGACAAAGTGGAGGTCCACGAAAGATATTCCCGGCTGGTAGAAAATCACGTCGAGTATTTGCTGGTCAGGAATCTCGCACCCTGGATGCAGGAATTATTGGATGTTTACCCGCAGAATTTCAAAAAGATTCATTGGAACAGTTACCTGGTTTTGTTCCGGTTGAATCCATAATTTCCTATTGCATTTTTCCCCCAAATCATTATACTAATCATTGATGGACATCCTCTCGGCCTTACCCTTCATTCCAGGGGATGAACCGAGGCGCACCGAACCGTTGGCGCGTTACCTCCCGCCCGTGCCGGAAGGCGTTGCTGCCGCGTTCTTGGCGGCACATACCCGAGCTGGGGATTGGGTATTGGACCCGTTCGGCGCTTCGCCGCGGCTGGATGTCGAGATGGCGCGCACCGGTTGCCGCGTCCTGGTGACGGTCAATAACCCGGTGGCGCGTTTCCTGCTGGATTTGGCCTCCACTCCACCATCCCGGGCTGACCTGCAGGCCGCGCTGGTGGCGTTGGCCGATGCACGCAAAGGCGAGGAGCGGCTGGAAACCCACCTGCAATCGCTCTATCTGACCGAATGTCCTCGCTGCCAGCATACCTTTCCAGCCGAGGGGTTCATCTGGGAACACAAGAAAAAAGAAGAAAAAGAGTCGCCGGTTGACACATTGGTAGCGCGCCTAATCCGCTGTCCTCGTTGTGGGGAAAGCGGTGAACGGCAGGCCATGCCTGCGGACTTGGCGCGAGCGGATCAGCTCGCGGCGACCACTGCGCTGCACCGCGCCCGCGCCCTTGAACGCGTCGCTGCCCGCGATGACCCTGACCGGCAGCACGTTGAGGACGCCCTGGCCTGCTACCTGCCGCGCGCCGTTTACGCCCTGATTACCCTCATCAACAAAATTGATGGGCTGGCGCTCTCCCCTGAACGCCAGCGCAGCCTGCTTGCCCTGCTATTGACCGCCTGCGACGAGGGCAACACCCTTTGGCCGCACCCGGCTGAGCGTCCGCGCCCGAAGCAGTTGACCATCCCGCCGCGCTTCCGCGAAAGCAATCTCTGGCTGGCGCTCGAAAGGGGCGTGGCTCTTTGGGCAGGCGACGCGGCCGGCATCCCGCTGACGGTTTGGCCGGCTTCCCCGCCTGAAAGTGGAGGCATCTGCCTGTTCGAGGGGCCGCTGCGCGACCTGGCCTCGCGCCTGAAGGATGCGCCCATTCGCGCCATCCTGACCGCCCTGCCGCGTCCCAACCAGGCCTTCTGGACGCTCTCGGCGTTGTGGGCCGGCTGGTTGTGGGAGCGTGAAGCGGTCGGGCCGTTCAAGAGCGTCCTGCGCCGCCGTCGCTATGACTGGAGCTGGCATGCCACCGCGCTTAACGCTGCATTCAAGAACCTTGCCCCGCAAATATCGCTCGATGCGCCGCTCTTCGCCCTGCTTGCCGAGCCTGAGCCGTCCTTCCTCTCCGCGACCATGCTGGCGACCGCATCCGCCGGGTTCGATCTTGAAGGCATTGCCATCCGCACGCGGCATGACCCGATCCAACTGCTCTGGAAGCGGCGACCTTTTACGGTCCGGCCTGAGGAGGCGTCCGACCCGGCAACCATCAGCCGCGCCATGCAAGCTTATCTGAGAGAACGCGGCGAGCCGGTCACTTATTTGCACCTGCATGCTGCCGGCTTGAGCAGGCTGGCCGAGAATCAGGCCCTGGTCTGGGAGGAGGATGCGCTGGCGCACATCCATGCCCAGATTCAGCAGGCGCTCGCTGCACCAGAATTCCTCCGTTTTGATGCCAGCCCGCATAGCTTGGAAGTTGGGCTGTGGGGTTTACGCGAATATCGAAAAGAGAGCGATGCTTTGCCCGACCGGGTGGAGGTGGCCGTCGTTCAGTTCCTGCAAAAACATCCCAACTGCACGCGGCGCGAGTTGGAAGCCAGCCTGAACGCCGAATTTCCCGGTCTGCTCACCCCCTCGCTTGGACTGGTGAACGAAATCCTGTCTTCCTATGCAACCGACGTGGAGGGACGTTGGTGCTTGCGTCCCGAGGATGCTATCCCCCTCCGCCGCGCGGACCTGGAGGCCTCTGGTCGTGCGTTAGAGACCCTTGCCGCCCGGATGAAATATCACCTTGTCCAACCCGAGAGCCCTCGCCGTCTGTTACTGTGGCAGGAAAAAGGAAAGACAGTCTACGCCTTTTTCCTGCTGGCTTCGACGGTCGTGGGCCGACTCTTGCGTGAAAACCTATATCCGGTAGAATGCTGCCTGTTGGTGCTTCCCGGCGGTCGCGCCGGCCTGCTGACTGCCAAGCTGCGCCGCGATCCGGCGCTCGATGCCATCTGGCAGGGCGGCTGGCGCGTGCTCAAGTTCCGCCACCTGCGCAGGTTGGCCGAGGCAACTGGCCTGAGGCGCGAAGCTTGGGAGCGGGGATTGGGCAGCGATCCGATCGAGCCGCCGGAACAAATGAAGATGTTTTGAGATGTGATATACTTACTTCTCGGCGCGGCGCAAACTTGACAGCCCTCTAGCCCTCAAGTAGAATAGCCGTCACTCTATACCCGCCGCACGTCACCCGCCATCCGGCACACGTCCGCGGGCCTGTAGCGCAGTTGGGAGCGCGCTTCAATCGCACTGAAGAGGTCGAGGGTTCGAATCCCTCCAGGTCCACTGTTCAGTTACCAGTGTTCAGTAACCAGTGAACAGTGATCAGTCACTGAACACTGCACACTGATTACTGAAAACTGACTACTGAATACTGAAACGGGCCCATAGCGCAGTTGGGAGCGCGTCTCAATGGCATTGAGAAGGTCGCGAGTTCGAATCTCGCTGGGTCCACTACAGCGTAGGTCGAAATTAATTTCGACCAACAAAGCCTCGCAGGAGTAGTAAGTCATCCCGTCAGCGAGAAGGGAGAGCGAGGTGGAAGCCCTTCAGCGGCATCCTTGGGAATGCCCAGACTGAACTCGCCTGCCGTCCGCAAGGACAGACTGCGCTGGTGAGAATTCACCACGGAGAACACAGAGATCGCAGAGAATCTCTTCAAAGGAAAAAGGAACTCTGTGCGCTCCGTGAACTCTGTGGTGAGAGGTAGTTAGCGCCGGGTAAGCCCGTTAAAGCACAATAGCGGTCTAAAAGTCCGATAAGTCTGACAGGTCTGACAAGTCCGACAGACCGACCTGTGAGACCTAGCGACTTGTAAGACTTTTAGACAACCCCGGGTGGTACCGCGGAGGCTGGCCCTTCGTCCCTGAGTGGATGGAGGGTCGTTTTGTTAGGATATTAGGAAAGGAGGCACGCCATGTTCGAGAATATCATCATCAAACATAAGGTTCAGTCCTGCCTTCTTGTGCAGGATGCGCTTCTGTCGCTCGCGCGCCTCCTCTGCGTGAACTATCGCACACTGCCATAAGCACCTGGTACTTGACACTTGACACGTGATACGTGAAACGTGAAACTTGAAACTTGGAACTTGGAACTTGAAACCGAATAACAGAGGCAAGAATGACTGACAATTACGATCCCCAAGAAATCGAACCGAAATGGCAGGCTAAATGGGAAGCCGATGGCCTGTACCATGCGGATATTGACCCCAAGCGACCCAAGCACTATGCCTTGACCATGCTGCCCTATCCCTCCGGCGATCTGCACATCGGTCACTGGTACGCGATGACGCCCTCCGATGCGCGCGCCCGCTTCATGCGCATGAGAGGCTTCAACGTGATGTTCCCCATCGGGTTTGATGCTTTTGGCTTACCCGCCGAGAACGCCGCGATCCAACGCGGCATCCATCCCAAGGAGTGGACTTACACCAACATCGCCACCATGCGGAAACAGTTGCGTTCCATGGGCGCGATGTGGGACTGGCGGCGCGAGGCCATCTCTGCCGACCCCGAATACTACAAGTGGACGCAGTGGTTCTTCGTCCAACTCTTCAAGCACGGGCTGGCTTACCGCAAGATGGCGCCGGTGGATTTCTGCCCGCACTGCAACACCACCCTGGCGCGTGAGCAGGTCTGGGGCGATGACCGACACTGCGAACGCTGCGAGACGCCGGTGATCAAGAAAGACTTGGAGCAGTGGTTCTTCCGCACCACTAAATACGCCGATGAATTACTGAACTATGGAGGTATGGATTGGCCGGAGCGCGTGCAGGTGCTGCAAACCAACTGGATCGGGAGAAGCGAAGGCGCGGAGGTGCAGTTTTCAGTATTCAGTGAACAGTATTCAGTGATTGATAAACTGAACACTGAACACTGGCCTCTGATCACTGTCTTCACCACCCGTCCCGACACGCTGTGGGGCGTCACCTTCATGGTGCTATCGCCCGAGCATCCACTGGTGGAGAAGATCACCACGCCAGAGCATCAAGCCAAGGTGGCTGCTTACCAGAAGCAGGCTGCCCGCCAGTCCGATATCGAGCGCGAGGCAGTAGATAAGGAGAAAACCGGCGTCTTCACCGGCGGCTTCGCGCTCAACCCGGTCAACGGCGAAAAAGTGCCTGTCTGGATCGCCGATTACGTGCTGATGACCTATGGCACGGGCGCGATCATGGGCGTTCCGGCGCACGACCAGCGTGACTTCGAGTTCGCCCGCAAATATGGGCTGGAAGTGCGCGTCGTGATCCAACCTGACGATATGCCCCCACTGGACGGCGCGACCATGCCCGCATCTGTCCCAGCTTATGGGCGGATGGTCAACTCCGGCCCGCTGACCGGCACCTCCGCAGACGAGGCTTTTCCCGCCGCGGTGCGGTTCGTCACCGAAAAAGGTTTTGGCAAGGGCGCGGTCAACTATAAACTGCGCGACTGGCTGATATCGCGCCAGCGCTATTGGGGCGCGCCCATCCCGATGATCCTGTGCTCAAAATGTGGTTGGAATCCTGTCCCCGTGGACCAATTACCGGTGCTGCTGCCCGATGACGTGGCCTGGAAGCCGACCGGCGAATCGCCGTTGAAACTGCATCCGACGTGGAAGCAGGCACAATGTCCGGTTTGCGGCGGAGCGGCCGAGCGCGAGACCGACACAATGGACACGTTCATGTGTTCGTCGTGGTACCACCTGCGTTACTTGTCGCCGCAATATGATAAAGGTCCCTTCGACGATGCCGAGTACAACTACTGGATGCCGGTGGACACCTACACGGGCGGCATTGAACACGCCAACATGCACCTGATCTACACCCGTTTCTTCCACAAAGCATTGCGCGACATGGGCGTGGCAGAAGGCCGCGAGCCGATGGTGCAACTGCGCAACCAGGGCATGGTGCTGGGAGCGGACGGCGAGAAGATGTCCAAGAGCCGCGGCAATGTCGTCGCGCCGGATGAGCTGGTGGAACGCTACGGTGCCGACGCGGTGCGCGCTTACCTGATGTTCTTTGCCCGCTGGGACTTGGGTGCACCTTGGAGTCCAACCGGCATCGAAGGAACTGTGCGCTGGCTGCGTCGCGTCTGGGTGCTACTGTTGGACTCCGACGACTCTAGTCGTCGGAATCCTGCAGCGGAACTCTCCGCCGAAATGAGCGTCGTCCTGCGCCGCCGCGTCCACCAGACGCTGAAAGGCGTGACGCGTGACTTCCAGCAGTTCGAGTTCAACACCATCGTCTCCTCGCTGATGGAACTGCTGAACGAGATGAGCAAGGCCAAAGAAGCCGGGGCGTATGGCACGCCCGAATGGAACGAGGCCGTGGATATCTATCTGCGCATGATGGCGCCAGTCTGCCCGCACATCGCTGAGGAATTGTGGTTCCGAACAGGTAGGGGCGGGTCTGTGACGGTGGAAGGCGGTGTTGTTACTGATAGGAAGACCCGCCTCTACGTATCCATTCATACCCAGCCCTGGCCGACAGTGGACGAAGAAGCTGCCCGCGAGGAGGAGATTACCATCCCGATCCAGGTCAACGGCAAGCTGCGCGACCGCATTACCGTCCCCGCCGACGCGACCGAGGCACAGATCCAATCCGCGGCGCTGGCTAGCGAGGCCGTCCAGAAGTTCGTAGCGGGCAAGCCGGTGCGTAAGGTCATCGTGGCGCAGAAAAGGTTGGTAAATATCGTCGTCTAGGTAGACAAGTCGGACAAGTCAGACAAGTCGAACAAGTCGGACAAGTCGGACAGGTCTGATCGGTCTGATTGGTCAAAGAGAAAGTAGGGGCGGATTTCATGTTTGCCCAATAGCCCCTGAGGGTGTGAGCCTTCGGGGGCTTTCTTTTTTTACACACCTCGTCGGCTTTCGCGGTACAATCTCTGCCCACAGGTGTACGGTCACATCTACAGAAAAGGAATATTCCATGCTGATCACTATTCTGGCAGGCGGGTCGCGCGGCGACATCCAGCCCTACGTCGCGCTCGCCATAGCTTTAAAGAATACCGGTCACACCGTGCGTTTGGCAACCTTTGGAGCCTACGAATCTCTCGTCAGCGGTGCAGGACTGGAGTACTTCTCTGTGAGAGGCGATATTTCCGCAGTGGTGGCAGATTCAGTCGAAGCCAAGCAAGCTGATAACCCGCTCAAAGTGGCGCTGAGTTTCAACAGACTGAAATCTTATCTTTTCGACATCCAGCAGGATTTCTTCGCAGCCTGCGCTGGAGCGGATGTTATCATCTATCATCCGGGCGCGACGATTGGATACTTTGCCGCGCGACAAATGCGCGTTCCCTCCGTGCTGGCTCTCCCGTTCCCGATGGTGCCAACCCGCGAGTACCCTGCTGTGCTGTTCTACAACAAGCCCCGGTTGGGTCCCGGCTTCAACCGGCTTACCCATCAGCTCACCCAGTCCATGATGTGGTCCGCTTCGGCCGCACCTGTGAAGCAGTTCCTGAAAACAAAGTATGGCAAGCTGCCCGCCGGTTTTTCCAACCCATTCATCCAGCAGACCACTCCCCGCCTGCCAACGGTGGTCTCGTGCAGCAACCATGTTTTCCCGCGGCCTGCCGACTGGCCGGAAGGTGTCCACAACACCGGCTATTGGTTCCTCGACGAGGAGGCCGGTTGGATACCGCCTGCCGGTTTACTGGACTTCTTGCAAGCCGGACCTGCACCGGTGTACGTCGGCTTCGGGAGCATTGGCGATGCCGCCCAGGCGCGTCAGACCACAGAATTGGTTCTCGCCGCGCTCGAACAGTCCGGTCAGCGCGGCGTGCTGGCCACCGGTTGGAACGGCCTTTTGCGCCTCGGAAATATCCCAAACGGGATCTTCATTCTGGAGAGCGCGCCACACTCGTGGCTGTTTCCGAGTATGGCAGCAGTGGTCCACCACGGCGGTGCCGGGACGACCGCGGCCGGACTGCGGGCGGGCGTACCGTCCATCATCATTCCTCATGGCAACGACCAGTTTGCCTGGGGGCAGCGCGTCCATGAACTTGGCGTGGGTGCCAAACCGATTCCGCGAAAGCAACTCAGCGCAGAAAAATTAGCGGACGCTATCCGCTCTGCTCTCGGAAAAGAGACGCGCGACGCGGCAAAGGATTTGGGGGAAAAGATCCGCCGGGAAGACGGAGCCGCGGCCGCTGCGCGCCTCATCCTGGATTGCGCCAAGAAAACAGGTCGGGTGTGAAAAAGTCTTGAACTGGGTTCTTTCTTCGTTTTTGCGGTACAATCCCATTCCGCAAAAGGAAACCTATGTCTGTCATCGAAGTCAACCAACTCACGAAAGTATTCAAAATCCCGCAAAAGGCGCCGGGCATCGCGGGCGCGGTGAAGAGTCTGTTCCGTCCCAAGTTCCAGAGCAAGACCGCTGTTGATCACATCAATTTCAACGTGGACTCGGGCGAGATTGTCGGCTATATTGGCGTGAACGGCGCGGGCAAGTCCACCACCATCAAGATGCTGACCGGCGTGCTGCTGCCCACCAGCGGGGCGGCGCGCATTCTCGGTCGCGATCCGCACCGTCAGCGCGTGGGCAATGCGCAGGACATCGGCGTCGTTTTCGGTCAGCGCACCCAGTTGTGGTGGGACCTGGCGCTGATCGAGTCGCTCAACCTGATCGCCCGCATCTACAACCTCCCCCCTGCCCGCTACAAGCAGACCCTCGAAAAGTTCACTGAAACGCTCGACTTGAAAGAACTTTACAAGGTCCCGGTGCGCAACATGTCGCTCGGACAGAAGATGCGCTCCGAGCTTGCCGCCGCGCTCATCCACGATCCAAAGGTCGTTTACCTTGACGAGCCGACCATCGGTCTTGACCTGCTTGTCAAGGAACGCATCCGCGACTTCATCAAGGCACAGTGCGCCGCCACCGGCATGACCGTTATCCTGACCACGCACGATTTGGGCGACATCGAAGAACTCTGTCCGCGCGTGCTCATCATTGATGATGGCAGGATCATCTACGACGGCCCCATCACTGCCATCCGCGATCGCTTTGGCAAATACCGCGAGATCACTTTCGAGACCGGTAACCTGCCGACTGCACCCGTGAGCCTGCCCGGCGGGACAGAGATCGTCGAACAGGCGAACCGTCGGCTCCAGGTGCGCTTCGACCGGACACAGGTCACCGCCAGCCAGCTTGCCTCCACGGTGATGGAGCAGATCGAGGTACGTGACTTTTCGCTTGCCGAACCGGACCTGGCCTCCATCGTCAAGCAGATTTACAACGGAGCGTTGGATGCGTAACTGGCTGCGAGAACCCGGCAAGTATTTTGCCATTCTCGGGATGGTGCCGAAAGTTTACATGGCCTACCAGATCTGGTTCTGGGTAGGGCTGGTTCTGAGCACCATCGGGATGGCGATCCTGTATTTCTTCTGGCGCGCCGTGTATGGCAACGCTGAAGCGATCGCCGGGCTGACGCTGAACACCACATTGACTTACATCCTGCTGGCGCAGCTTTTCCGTCCGCTCACCGATGTCGACCTGATCTTTGAGTTCGGTTACAACCTGCGGGAGGGCGGCATCATCCACCAGTTGTTGCGTCCGATCAATTTCCAGGCGATGTACTACGCCCAGAGTCTCGGCAACTTGGGCATGCAACTCATTCTGCAAGTCCCGATGGCGTTGGTGGCAACGTTCGTCTTTGGTCTGCATTGGCCGTCGAACCCGGCTGTGTGGGGGGCGTTCCTCATCTCTGCATTGCTTGGATTCACTGCTTTGTACTTTTTTGTTTATTGTGCAGCGTGTCTCACCTTTTACACCACCGAGGTCTGGGGACTGGGCGTGCTGTTTTTTGGCATTTCCGCCTTTCTGAGCGGCGGGCTTGTCCCGCTGGCGATGATGCCCGGTTGGCTTCAAACTGTTGTGCTCTCCATCCCGTTCGCACAGGCGCTTGCCATCCCCATCAATATCCTCACCGGCATTACGCCGCTTAACCAGGTGCCGCAAGTTTGGCTGACTCAGTTTATCTGGGTCCTTGGCCTGTGGCTCGCATCCAATCTCATCTTCCGCATCGCCATTCGCAAGGTGACGGTGCAGGGAGGATAGATGACACGCTATCTTTCCCTCTACTGGCTTTTTCTTACCCAACGCATCAAAGTGTTGATGGAATACCGCGCCAACTTCATCATCGGCGCCTCCTCAACGATTTTCCTGCAGGCCTCGTCCATTATTGCCATCTGGGTGGTCATGCAAAAAGTCCCAACCTTGAACGGCTGGAACTACGATGAGATTCTGTTGGTTTACGGGCTCATCACTTTGGCCAAATCCATTAACCACATGTTCGCAGATAATCTCTGGACCCTGGGCCGGGTCTACATACGCTCCGGTGGATTCGACCGGTTCCTTGTCCGCCCGATCAACCCATTGTTCCACCTGCTCGCCGACCGCTTCTGCCAGGACGGGGTGGGCAATTTCCTGGTTGGTGTGGCGCTGGTGATCAAGTCCACCATTTCGCTGCACATCGCCTGGAGCTGGGACAAGCTGCTGATGTTATCCGTCGCGGTCATCAGCGGCGGGTTGATCTTCATTGCCCTCAACCTGCTTACCTGTGTGACCGCTTTTTGGATCGTCGACTCGGTACCGGTGACGCGACTAATCTTCGACAACCATTTGTTCGCGCAGTACCCGTTGAGCATGTATCCCAAGGCCATCGGCATTCTCCTGACCTGGGTGGTACCCTACGGCCTGGCGTCGTTTTATCCCGCGGCTTATCTGCTTGACCGCAGTCTCGGCAGCCTCGCCTGGTTGGCTCCGGTCGCAGCGGGGATACTGCTCTTTATCGCGTACCGCTTCTGGGATTTCGGCTTGCGCCACTACAACAGCACGGGCACATAATTATTCTTGTCCCAATTCTTGCGCATATTGAGCGGCGAATAGCGCCGTCGTCCCACCGGTGTGCCAGAAGAGCACCGTCTCGCCTTTGGCGAAAAACCCCTTGCGGATCAAGTCGATCAGCCCGGTTGCGGCGCGCCCGGTATAGACCGGGTCGAGCAGCAGTCCTTCGTATTTTGCAAACAATTGGATCGCCTCGCGCTCGGCTGTAGTCAGAACGCCGTAACCGGCGGCGTTGTAATCTGAATTGACCAGTATCTCGGCGGGGGAAAACTTGATCTGTTTGCCAAATCCCTCGGCAGTTTCGGTTGCCAACTTCGCCACGCGTTCTTGTAATACCTGCTGCGGCTCATCCACGCTGATGCCCAGGATTTTACCCGGATAGCCAAAGAGGCGCGCACCGACGACTAATCCTGCCTGCGTCCCGCCGGATGATGATGCGAAGACGATCCAATCCAGACTTCCGAAGTCTCCCAGACTTCGGAAGTCTTTTGCTTGCGCCATCAGTTCTTCCACCGCATAGACGTAGCCGCGCGCTCCGATCACGTTCGAGCCTCCGTAGGGGACGATGTACGGCTTGTGTCCTTGCGCTTTCTCTTGCTCGAAGACATGCTGGAGCATGATCTCGCGCTGGGATTTTTCCGTGTAGAGCATCTGCGCGCCGCACAGGGTATCGAGCAGCAGGTTGCCGGAGATCTGGTCAGGCTTGTCGCCGGTCAGCACCAGGGTGCAGCCGAGGCCGAAACGCGCTGCGGCTGCCGCCGTTTGCCGGCAGTGGTTGGACTGCACCGCGCCGGCGGTGATCAGCATATCCGCACCCTGCGCCTGCGCATCCGCGACCAGGAATTCCAGCTTGCGGGTTTTATTGCCTCCGAATGCCAGGCCGGTCTGGTCGTCGCGCTTGACCAGCAATCGCGGCCCACCGAGCGCCTCGCTGAGTCGCGGCAGAGGTTCGATGGGAGTGGGTAGGTGGGCAAATTTACGACGGGGGATGTTGTACATGATTTCTCCTAATTAAACGCGAAGGAACGAAGAGCGCGATGGTTTTTGTTTTACCGTTATGGGCGTCATCTGCTCAGGCCTGATTTGGGCTAGGGGGTTGGGCCGGGGAGGTTGTATACGACGCGTTTGATGCCGTTCTTCATCAGCAATACATTCCAATTGAGCAGAAAGCCGAGATGACAATCTTTTAGTTTCATGTAAGTGAGCAACTGAGCCTCGTGCAGGGGTGACAATGAGTCAACGGTCTTGTTCTCAACAATTACAGTATGATCCACAAGTTCATCAATCCGATATCCTGCGTCAATCTCTTCACCGTCGTACACAATGGGCAGCGTGACCTCTGTCAGAACTTTTCTGCCGCGCTTGCGCAGTTCATGTGCGTGGCAATGTTGGTAGGCTGACTCAAGCAATCCTGGGCCAAGGGCCTTATGTACTTTGATTGCCGCATCCACAATATCCGCTGCAATTGCTTCAATGTCTGTCACTTTCTCCTCTTCTTTCTTTATCCTGATAATTCTTCGCGCTCTTCGCCCCTTCGCGGTTAATTTATCTGCTGCATCGTCCGCGCTTTGCCGTGCGAGCGCATCACATCCATTACTTTTGGGATAACCTGCGTATACATTTTATACAACACCGGGCTGGGCGTGTAATCCCACGCGCCAAGTGTTCGCACCACCTGGCCTCCCAATCCCTCCTTGAAGCGGAAGACGCCCCACATCCCGTCGCTCTCATCGAAGACATCCGGCGCGCCCCATAAGTCGTAGACGGCGCATCCAAGCGCTTTTGCCCGCCGCATGGCCTCCCATTGCAGCAAATGGTTGGGCATCTTCTCGCGCTGCGCCTGGCGCGACATCCCGTGCAAATAATACGCCCGCCTGGCAAAATAGAAGATAAAAATCGCAGCGATCGGTTGGCCTTCAACTTCTGCGATCAATGGTTCGCAGGTTGGCAGGTTTGCAGGTTGGAACGTTCCAACTTTCCGACTTTCCGACTTGTCAACCTGTGAACGCATAAAAGTTTGCCAGATTGTTTGGTAATAGCTTTCGTCGCGGATGACGAATCCATCCCGCACCGAAGTTTCTGCATACATTTTGTAAAGCAGTGGCAAATCAGCTTTTGTTCCGGCGCGCACGGTCACGCCTTTCTTTTCGGCCAGGCGGATGTTGTAGCGCGTTTTCTGCTTCATGCGTGCCAACAACTCGTCTTCGGATGGAGATAGGTTTATCAGGACAGTATTGCGGAACTGGATCTGGTCAGACGAAAACAGCCAGCCGCGCCGGGTCAGGTCGGATTGGACAGCTTGTCCGCCCTTGTCCTCGGACGCATCCGCGCTGCCAGGGATGCCGGTTCCCAGCACCACATCTGGGTCAACTTTGATGAAGATCGCGCCCTGTCTCCGGGCAAAGGCGTGCAGATCATCCAGCACACGCGTACGGAGTGGCACATCGTTCCAGTCCAGCAGTGGCCCTTTCGGAACGTACAGCAAGCACATCTTTTTCGCGAACCCGCCGACAGGTATGACGCGTTTCAAGATCATCGCCGCCGCGCAAGGGGACTGTTCACTGTTCACCGAAGACTGATTACTGGATAACTGATTACTGACCTGCCACACAAACGGCATCGCCTGCCAGCCATATTTGACCTTCACCTGCGCCCATTCCCACGTTTGGAGCAATTGCGGATTGGGAAGGCGGACGATCAATTCATTCCAGGAAGAAGCCTCGCCGCGGAATGCCTCCATCACCCCAGCCCCCCTTCACCCCTGCTCTCCTGCTCACCGGCGCCTCTTCCCATCCGCCACTGATATAGGCGATACAGTAAGGGATTGTAGACTCTATCCAACGCCCCCGCTGCCCGCCGCAGCTCACCGCCAAAGCCGCGCTTGAAGCGATAAACGCCCCACAGCCCATCGTGACGAGTCTCGAAGCTAGCCTCTAGCGTCGCCTCGTCTTCGTCCGGTACGCCCCAAAGATCGTAACTTTCGCAGCCGCCTCTCTTGGCCCAGCGCATGGCCTCCCATTGCAGCAGGTAAGTGGGCATCAAGTTGCGCGCCTCGTCCGCAGAAGCGCCGTAGAAGTACCAGGCGCGCTTGCCAAGCCCAAAGACCATCAGCGCGGCGAGCGGTTTCCCCTCATATTCAGCAACGAGCAGTTCAGCCATGCCGGTTGGATGGAATAATTCATATGCGCGGCGATAATACGCCAGGCTGTGCACCCCAAAGACATCCCTCTCGCCGGTTGCCAGCATCATGCGGTGGAAGGACTCGATATCCTCCCAGGGATGCACCGTCACGCCTTTTTTCGCAGCCAGGCGGATGTTGTAGCGGCACTTTTGTTTCATCCTCCCCATGATTTCCTCTTCGCTGCCTTTTATATTTATAGCGATTGTTCGCAGAGGCTGGATGGAATGAGTGCGTGGATTAAGCGACGTGAGACGTGTGACGGGTGACGTGAGACGTGTGACGGGTGACGTGTTACTGTCATCCCATTCGTCTGGCTCTATCTTCAAGAATATCGCGCGCCGTTTGCGGCAGATAGCATCCACCTCCGCCCAAAACTGCTCGCTGTTCACTGATGACTGATCACTGAACACTGAACACTGTTCACTGCCCACTGAACACTGATCACTGAACACTGGCCCTTTCGGGATGTAACCAACTGTGAACCCCAGCGGCAGCCTGCGGAAAAGGATTTGTGCGCCGCACCCACTGGAAAGGACGTGCTCTGCCCCCCAACCAAACGCGGACTTCAATTCCCCCCATTCGCCGGTTTGGAGGATATGGGCGTGGGGATGATTCGCGAGGAATGAGTTCCACTCAGAGAAAGACACTATAGACATAAACCGATGGCGGGTATTGAAACCCACCCTACAACTTTAGACATAAACGAATGGCGGGTAACGAAACCCGCCCTAGAAACTACTAAACTATCTAACTGCCAAAACTACTAAACTAATGACGTAAGCTCCGGCGGCGGGGTGGCGCGCACGGTTGCGCTGGGGATGGTCGCATCCAGCAGGTCGAGGATGGCAGTTTTCTCCCCATCCTGCGCCAGGCGGTAAAGTTCGCTCACGGTCTTTTGCAGCGCGCCGGCAGCCAGTAATGTCTCCTCTTCTTCGACGCGGAAGATCTCAGGATGGGCGGTCGTTTGGTAGTACATCCCCTTATCCCAAAGGTCTTCGCTTAATTTCTCTCCGGGACGGATGCTGGTGAAGTCAATTTCGATATCCTTGCCGGGCTCCAGGCCGGAGAGACGGATCAAGTCCTCGGCCAGATCGAGAATGCGCACCGGCTGTCCCATGTTTAGTAAGAAGACTTCGCCGCCCTGTCCCATTGCCGCGGCCTGCAGGACGAGGTGGACGGCCTCCGGAATGGTCATGAAGTAACGCTTCATGTCTGGATGGGTGATCGTCACCGGGCCGCCTTTAGCGATCTGCCGCTTGAAGAGCGGCACCACACTGCCGCGGCTGCCCAGCACGTTCCCAAAGCGGACAACGGAAAAGGCGCGCCCGCTGCGGAACGCCGCATCCAACACGATCATCTCGGCAATGCGTTTCGTCGCGCCCATTACGTTGGCGGGACGGATCGCCTTGTCGGTGGAGATCATCACCAATCGTTCCACATCGCAGGCCACAGCCGCTTCGACCACGTTGCGCGTCCCGATAACGTTGTTGGTCACTGCTTCTTCCACATTGGCTTCCATTAGCGGCACGTGCTTGTGCGCCGCAGCGTGGAAGATGACCTGCGGGCGGTTGTTCTTGAAAATGTTCAGCATGTGCGGCTGGTCGCGGATGTCGGCGATGACTGGCTGCATTGGCAGGGATGGGTAGTTATCGTGCAGTTCCAGCAACGCCTCGAAGATGCTGTTCTCACCGTGGCCGAGCAGCACCAATTCACTTGGCCCCCAGCGGGCGACTTGTTGACAGATTTCCTTGCCGATCGATCCGCCCGCGCCGGTGACGAGAACACGCTTGCCACTCAGGGCGGCCCCCACCAGCTCGTTCTGGATCTGGATCGGCTCGCGTCGCAACAGGTCAGTGATGTCCACTTCGCGCAGGCGGCTGACGCTGACTTTGCCACCCAGCAGCTCGTAGAGGCCCGGCATACTGCGCGATGGGACGCCGTTCAAGCGGCAGATGTCTGTCACCTTGCGCACGATGCCACCTCCCGCGCTGGGAATGGCGATGACTACCTCGTCAACGTGGCGGGTGTGCAACACGCGATCCAGGTCGGAGAGCTTGCCGATCACCGGTACATTGTGGATCTTGTGCCTTTGTTTGGCCGGATCGTCGTCCAGAAAGCCGATGGGTGTCAGGCTCAGTTGGGGGTTCTTCTGCATCTCGCGCACCACGAGCGCACCCGCGTCGCCCGCGCCGATGATCAAGGCGCTGCGGACCTTGCCAGCGGGGCGTTTCTCGGCCGCGGTCCGGCTTTCGGCGATCAGGCGCAGCGAAAGGCGGAAGCCGCCGATGCCGACAAGAGATAATACCCAGTCAATTACCAGAACGGAACGCGGAAAACCAGTAAAGAGCTGCAAAGAAAATAAGGCGATCATGAGCGCCGAGACGACCCCCGCTGCCACCGTCACAGCCAGGCTGATCAGTTTTAGCTCGTTGGTGCTGGCGTAGGCCCACTGGCGGCGGTACAGGCCGAAAAGGTAATAGACCACCGGTTTGATGAGCACGCTGACGCCGATCATCCAATAAGCCGACGGTAAGTAGAAATAAAAGTAGATTCCCTCCAACCGCAGCGCGTACGCGCCCAAGATGGACGCAATCGTCAGCAGGATGTCTACCAGGAGAACAATGCGGTTGCGGATTTTCGGGCGGGGTTTTTGGTTCACTGACGGATCCATTCCAGTGTTTGGCGCAGGCCATCCGCCAGGGAAGTTTCAGCGTAAAAGCCGAGTAAGCGCCTTGCCTTTTCGGGACTGCCCACCGAGCGATAGATATCGCCCGGGCGCTGAGCTTGGAAGCGCACCTCGGGCTGGCGCGGCGAGAACTCGGACAGCTCCTCCAGCAGGTCGAGCAGGCTGGTCTCGCGGCCGGTACAGATGTTGTAAGCCTCACCGGCTGCATCCGAGGCGGCGGCCAGCAGGTTGGCGCGCGCCACATCTTTGACGAAGATGAAGTCGCGGCTCTGTTTGCCATCGCCAAAAATGCTGATCGGTTCGCCCGCAGCCAGTTTGCGTAGGAAGATGGGGATGGCCGCGGCGTAGGGCGAATCCGGTTGCTGGCGTGGTCCATAGACGTTGAAGTAACGCAAGGCGATGACAGGCAAGCCCAGTGTCTGCGAGTAGAGGCGGGCGTAAAGCTCGTTCACTTGCTTGGATAAAGCATAGGGGGAGAGCGGCGCGAGCGGTGTCTCCTCCGTTGTCGGGAAAGCATCCGTATCGCCATAGACCGCTGTGCTGGATGAAAGCACTACCTTGCTTACGCCGTACTTGCGCGCCGCTTCGAGCAGGTTCACGGTTCCGGCCACGTTGATAGTAAAACAGGTTTCCGGATCCCGCATGGATTCGGGAACGGAGATGAACGCCGCCAGATGGAAGACGCAATCAATGTTGCGGACTGCGTCAGCGACGACAGGGACGTTGCGCAGGTCGCCCTCGATGACCTCCACTTCAGCCACCTCTTGCAGGTTTTCACGTCGCCCGGTCGAGAAATTATCCAGCACGCGCACAGCGTCGCCGCGGGCGAGCAGGGCGCGTACGATGTGTGAGCCGATAAAGCCGGCTCCGCCGGTGACGAGATATTTGCCCATGCTATCTCCCGCGCAAGCCAAAGACCTGCCCCACGGTGCGCAGCAGGATGACGATGTCCAAAAACAGGTTGCGGTGTTTGATGTAGAAGAGATCGTATTCGAGCTTGATCGCCATCTCTTCGACGGTGGTGTAATAGCTGTAGCTGACCTGCGCCAGGCCGGTGAGGCCCGGCTTGACCAGCAGCCGCGCCCGGTAAAAGGGGATCTGTTTCTGGAATTCGGCGATCCACTCCGGGCGCTCGGAGCGCGGCCCCACCAGGCTCATTTCGCCACGAAGCACGTTGAGGAACTGCGGAGTCTCGTCAATGTGCGTTTTGCGCAGGAAGATGCCCACCTTGGTGATCCGTTCGTCTTTCTCCTGGGTCAACTGGACGCCATTCTTCTCTGCATCCTGACGCATGGTGCGGAACTTGTAGGCCTGGTAGGGCTTACCGCCCTTGCCTGAACGGATCTGCTTGTAGATGACAGGCGAACCGCTATCGAGCAGGATGAGAATGGAAACCACCGGGTAGATCAGCGCCAAAAGTGCCAGCCCCACCAGGCTGCCGAGAATGTCCAGCAGGCGCTTGGTCGCCTCGTAGAATCCGCCAACGCGCGCCTGATCCACGAAGGAGCGCAGCAGCCACTCCGATTCCAAGTGGTGGACGGGGACGCGTCCCATCATCTCCTCATAAAGTGTGGGCATGGGCGTGACCTCGATGCCGCGTTCCTGGGCGTCGAGAATGGTTTGGAAGGTGCTGCCTTTCATTTCGCCAGTGATGGCCACCACAATGTCGCTCACGCCTTCTTTGGCGACCAGTTCCAATAGGTTGTTGCTTGAACCAAGAACTGAGTATCCTTCCAGTTGCTTGCCAAGTTTCTGCGGATCATCGTCCACGAAGCCAATAAGAAAGAAGGGTGGAGGCCAGAGATTTTTGTAAGCCTCTGCCAGTCGCTGTCCGGCAGCGCCGGCGCCGACAACCAGCAAGCGACGATTCAAAGCGGACGTTGTGAAGATGCGGATGTAAGCCAGTCTCCACAGCAAGGTGAGAATGGATGCAGTAACGAGGAATGCAGCGATCCCGATCCGGTTCAAGGAGCCTTCTGCCAACACGTATACAAGGGCGTAGACACCCAGACCGATCAGGGCAGCAATGGCGATGCCGCGTACGGTCTTGCGCCAATTATGGGCGAGGTGGGCATCATACAGTCCTACCAGCAAGATCAGCCAACACAATGGCAGGAGATAAAACCAGAAGGCGACGCGTTCTTGCAGAAAGGTGAGCGAGAACTTGAACCACACGTCCCGTTGTCCCCAGACGTAAAGCGAGACGAGCAAGGCCAGGAGAGCGGTGATTATATCACCGGTGAGTAGGATACCGCGTTGTTCGTGCGGGCGGACGCGCCAAGATCCTGGGCGTGGAGTGGTTTTCGATCCGGTATCGTTCATACGTTACCTAATCATACTCCATAAAAAGCCCGCGCCCCAGGCAATGTGCATGTCGGCTATGGCAAGCGGGAGGCCGATCACCAGCGCCCACTTTCGCTGGCGGATGGCAGCCTGGATGCCGGCCAGCAGTAATGTCATTGCGTAGAGTGTCCCCTCGGCTGCCAGCAGCCAGCGGAAAAGCGGCAGAAAGACCGCCAGGATTATTCCTGCGAGTAAACTGAGGACGAACAGCGGTGGAAGCCCCTGCCTCCAGCGCAGCGTCTCCGGGTAACGCTTGAGCATCTTGCGCTTCCAGTAGCCGTAGCGCCAGAACTGGCGCGCCAGCGCCGTGAACGTCGGACGTGCGAAGTAGACGGAGCGGATCGCCGGGTCCAGCCAGATGCGACCACCGGCTTTGCGGATGCGGGCGTTGAATTCGTAGTCCTCGTTGGTCAGCAGCGTTTCGTCGAAAAAGCCTACCAGGGCAAGCTGCTCGCGCTTGAACGCGCCGAACGGTACGGTGTCCACATAGGCGGCCTTTTCCGCGTGGCGGTAGAGGGCGTCGCCGACGCCGAGCGGATGGGCGGCGGCTGCGGCGATGGACGCGGCGCCCCATCCCGCCGCGCCGGGACGTATTTCCCATACACCGCCCACGTTCTCCCCAAGGCCGGCTTCCAGCGCCTCCACGCAGCGCCTCACGTAATCCGGGTACGGCACCGAGTGGGCGTCCATCCGGACGATGATTTCGCCTTGCGCCTCGTGCAGGGCGCGGTTGAGTGCTGCCGGGATGATGCGGGCGGGGTTATCTACCACGATAATATGTAGATCGGGGTGCGCCTTGGCAAAGGCTGCGATCTCGTCGCGTGTGCCGTCGCTCGACATGCCATCCGCGAGCACAACTTCCATGTAGGCGCGCAGGTAGGTCTGTGCATAAATGGCATCGAGCAGGCTGCGGATCGTGGCTTGCTCGTTGTAGCAGGGGATGATAATAGAGACGTGGGGCATTGGTACTAGTGAATGGCAACCACCTCGATCTCGACGCTGCCGCCTTTGGGTAGACCGGCCACCGCGACGGTGGAACGCGCCGGCGGGTTGTTGGGAAAGAACTCGGCGTAGATGGCGTTCATCTTGGCAAAATCAGCCATATCTTTGAGGAAGACGGTGGTCTTGACGACATTTTCAAGACTCGTACCTGCCGCGGCGAGGACATTCTTGATGTTGGTCAGCGCCTGTCTCGTTTCGGCCTCGATTCCGCCCGGGACCAGTTCACCCTTGGAAGGGTCCAAACCGATTTGCCCGGCGGTGTAGACCATGCTCCCGGTGTGGATCGCGACCGAATACGGCCCGATGGCACGCGGCGCCTTGTCGCTGGTGATGACTTGCTTCTTGTTGGAAGTGGGCATTTTGACCTCGTTGGGAAGGATTTGCCTGATTCTACTGCAAAAGAGGCGTTAGGTTGCAGGAAAATCTCCGCGACCTTTTCTTGACAATCTCCCTCTACGCGTGTAAAATCTCTCCCGCTCAACTATGGGGCAGAACGGATGTCAAGCCGAGATAGCTCAGTTGGTAGAGCACGCGACTGAAAATCGCGGTGTCCACAGTTCAATTCTGTGTCTCGGCACTCTCGGCTGGAAGGCAAGGCCGATTGCGGGCGTGGTTCAGTGGTAGAACGTCTCCTTGCCAAGGAGAAGGTCGTGGGTTCGAATCCCATCGCCCGCTCTAACGATTGCGGATTGCAGATTGATGATTGCAGATTGTCAGTCGGCAATCCGCAATCTCCGCTCTGCAATCTGAAATCGTAAATCGTAAATCGTAAATCGCATGGCGTCGTGGCCAAGTGGGAAGGCAAGGGTCTGCAAAACCCTCATCACGGGTTCAAATCCCGTCGACGCCTCTAGAAAACGAGTCTGAAAGGACTCGTTTTTCTATCTCCCATAACCTCCCCCTCCCGGCGTGCGGATGCTCAACACATCTCCAACTTTTAGGTCGAAAGATCCTTTACCTGGCAGGGGAATTTCCTCCCCACCTCTGATAATGCAATTCTCGCCGGTTTGCCCCGCTTCGCCGCCCGCCAGCCCATAGGGTGGGAAGCGTCTCCGCTCGGAAAGCAACGTGACCTGGCAGTCGGTCAGCGCCTGGATGTCGCGCCGGATGCCGTCGCCGCCGCGAAACCGCCCCGCGCCTCCCGAACCGCGACGGACCTCGTAACGCAGCACGCGCAGCGGATAGGAATATTCCAGCGCCTCGACCGGCGTGTTGAGCGTGTTGGTCATGTGCGAGTGGATCGCCGATGGCCCATCGGACGTGGGCCGCGCCCCCATCCCACCGCCGATGGTTTCGTAGTAGGCGAACCCCCCTCTGTCTCTCCCCCCATTTTCAAGGAAAATGGGGGGAGCCGGAGGGGGGCCTCCTATGGTCAAATTATTCATCGTCCCCTGGCTGGCAGCCGGGACCTTCTCCGGGCAGGCCTGCGCCAGCGCCCCGAGCAGCACATCCACAATGCGCTGGGAAGTCTCGACATTGCCGCCCGCGACCGGTGCGGGAGGTAACGCGTTGACCACTGTGCCGGGTGGGGCGATTACTTCGATGGGTACAAGGCAGCCGGCGTTGTTGGGGACGTCCAATCCTAACAGGCAGCGGAACACGTAGAAGACCGCCGAGAGCGTGATGGCATATACTGCGTTGACGCTGCCCTGTTGTTGCGGCGCCGAGCCGTTGAAATCCACGCTGGCAGAATCGCCGCGAATGGTTACCGTTGCTTCGATCGGCACCGGCTCATCGCGCACGCCGTCATCATCGAGAGTGTCAAGAGAATGGTATTCGCCATCTGGCAGATTCTTGAGTAATTGACGGGTCATGCGCTCGGTATAGGCCAATAATTGACTCATCGCCTCGTTGACTTCATCCAGACTGTAACGGGCAACCAACTCTACCAAGCGATCCGCCCCGCGCTTGTTGGCCGCGATCTGCGCCCACAAGTCGCCAGAACGCTCCTGCGGCGTGCGCACGTTCGCCAGGATCAGGTCGAACACGGCCTGGTCGAGTTCCCCGGCGCGCATCAGCTTGACCGGCGGGATGATCAGACCTTCCTGGTATATTTCGCGCGCCACCGGCATCGATCCGGGAGTGATCCCGCCCACATCCGCGTGATGGGCGCGGGAGGCCACGTACCCTATCGGGCTTCCTTTCTCCACGGAGCGCACCGAGTTCACAGAGACCTTTTTCTCCGTGTTCTCCGTGGTCTCTGTGGTGAGAAACACAGGCGAAACCAGCGTAATATCCGGCAGGTGCGTCCCGCCACGGAAGGGGTCGTTTAGAATGATTACATCGCCCGGTTGAAGACCCTCAGGGTCATCTGATACCCTAAAAGTTTCGATGGCCGCGGCGACCGACAGCGGCATCGAGCCGAGATGCACCGGGATGTGGGCAGCCTGGGCGATCATCTGTCCCCGGGCATCGAACAGGGCGCAGGAGAAGTCACGCCGTTCCTTGATGTTGGGCGAATAGCTGGCTTTGCGCAGCACGGTACCCATTTCCTCGGCGATGGCGGCGAAGAGATGTTTGAAGATTTCGAGTTTGATCGGGTCGTAGGGCATATTTTTAACGCGCATGGCGCGAATCGACGAATGTCGCAAATGTGCTTTTATTTTCCAACCACGATGAGGAGGTTGCCAAGCCGGTCTACTTCGCCGCGGTCGCTGGGGCCGAGCAGGATGGTGGTATCGGCGCGCACGATAACCGCTGGGCCTTCCAGCCGGTTACCGGGTCGCAGCGCTTCGGCGCGGTAGAACGGCACAAGCCGCGCCCCGTCGCTGAAAATCACCTGCCGTTGGTCGAGCCACGCCAAGTGGGGGTCTGGGCCGCTCAACGGCTGCGGCGTCAGTGGGGGAGGCGTCGTCTTGCCAATGGCGCGCAAGCGCAGGTTGACGATCTCTACTGGCGCATCATTCTGCGCATAGCCGTAGGTTTGTTGGTGGATTTCATGAAACGTTGCTATAAATTCTTCGGAAAACGGGACGATCAGCTCGTACGATTGTCCGCGGTAACGCATGTCCAAGAAGCGTTCCACTCGTATCCTGTCGGCTGTTACCCCCTCAGATGCCACTTCCTGGCGGCCGCGCTCGGCGAGCGGATCGAGCCTGGATGACAATTCGGCAATAGGCGTGTCGCCTGGGAGCATGACAGTTTGGGTGTAACCCTTGATGACATCCGCGGCCAGCATCCCAAAGGCCGAGAGCGTGGATGCCAGCGGTGGGACGAGCACGCGCGGGATGCCCAGCCCGCGTGCCAGGTCCGTGGCATGTAACCCGCCCGCACCTCCAAAGGAAAGCAGGGTGAAACCGCGCGGATCGTGCCCGCGCTCGATGCTGATGACGCGCAGGGCGCGCTCCATGGCTGCGTTGACAACTTGCACCACGCCCAGCGCGGCACGCGTTGCGCTGAGGCCAAGTTCTTTGCCCAGTTTTTCCAAGGCGGCAAGAGCGAGTCCTTCATCGAGCGGCATCTGTCCGCCGAGAAAATATTCAGGCGGGATGCGCCCAAGCACGAGATTTGCATCGGTGACCGTAGGTAGGGGCGGGGTCGCCCCGCCCCGATTGTAGCAAGCCGGTCCCGGATCCGCGCCCGCGGATCCCGGGCCAACGCGCAGCGCGCCTCCCCCGTCCACAGACGCGATCGAGCCGCCTCCCGCGCCGATGGTGTGGATGTCCAGGATCGGCACGCGGATTGGGCAGCCGCTGACCATCGCCTCCGTGGTGATTTGCGGTACGCCGACAATCAGCGAGACATCCGTGGATGTACCGCCCATATCGAAGGTGATAAGTTTGACCACCGAGTTCAAGGAGTCCACAGAGACTCCTCTGTTTTTCTCAGTGTTCTCAGTGTGCTCTGTGGTGAATGCACTTCTTCCCACATATTCGCACCCCACCACGCCGCCTGCCGGCCCGGAAAGTATGCAGTTCACCGCTTTGCGTCGCGCCTCCGCCGGGCTGATGTTGCCTCCGTTGGATTGCATGACGCGTAATGTCGCTCTCATCCCTGCCCCCCTCTCCCACTCAGTGGGCGAGGCGCTGGGGTCTGTCTCTCCTCTCCCTTTGAGAGAGGGGCTAGGGGTGAAGTCTGTCCCCCCTCTCCCCTCGGGAGAGGGGTCGGGGGTGAGGGCTTTTTCGAGATGTGACAGGTACTTATCCATCACCGGTGCGACGTAAGCATTGACCGCCGTGGTGCTGGCGCGCTCGTACTCGCGATATTCAGGGATGATCTCACAGGATGCAGATATCAGGAACCCGGCGGCGCGCAGCTTTTCAGCGATGAGTTGTTCATGTTGCGGATACATGAACGAGAACAACAAACAGACGGCCACAGATTGTACATCTCGCCTCTTGAGTTCTTCGATCAGGTCATCTACCTGCTTCGGGTCGAGTGGCTGCAAGACTTCACCGGTATGGCTCACACGCTCATCCACCTCGCAGCGCAATTCCTCAGGAATGAGTGGCGCAGGCGGGTCGGCGAATAGGTCGTAGAGGGCGGGGCGGTTCTGGCGTCCGATCTGGAGCAGGTCGCGGAAGCCGCGCGTTGCGACCATTGCCATGCGCGCCCCTTTTCGCTCCAGCAGGGCGTTGGTGGCCACTGTCGAACCATGAATGACAGTGATCAGTTCCCAGTGTTCAGTGTTCAGTAACTGATCACTGAATACTGAAAACTGATGACTGATCTGCCCCAGCCCTCGCAACACCGCCTCGGCAGGGTCGTCCGGTGTGGAGAGCAACTTGAAGGTCTGTATCTGCTGCGTGGCCGGGTCATAGACCACGAAGTCGGTGAACGTGCCGCCGATGTCAATACCGATGCGCAGGGATTGGTGATCCATCCTTTGCATTATAAACGGTATAATCACCACATGTCCGAGCTGTGCAAAGCCAGCATTCACATTACCGGCATTGTCCAGGGTGTCGGCTTCCGGCCTTTCGTCTATGGATTGGCGACGCGTTTCGGCTTGAAAGGCTGGGTGCGCAACACGTCCGCCGGCGTGGATATCGAAGTGGATGGTGTGCAATCTGTCCTGGATGAGTTTATCGCCGCCTTGAAATCCGGACTGCCTCCGTTGGCGCGCATCGATACCTTCGCCGTCTCTTTCGGACCTGCCGGCTTGTTTACCACATTCGATATATTTCACTCCGAAGCGGTGGCGGGCGCCTTCCAGCCGATCTCGCCGGACGTGTGCATCTGCGCGGACTGCCTGCGTGAGCTGTTCGACCCTAACAACCGGCGCTATCGCTACCCCTTTATCAATTGCACCAACTGTGGGCCGCGCTTCACCATTATTACCGATATCCCCTATGACCGCCCGAAAACGACCATGGCGCCGTTTGCCATGTGCCCCGATTGTGCCTCGGAATACCAGGATCCACTAGACCGGCGCTTCCATGCCCAGCCGGTGGCCTGCCCTGTCTGCGGACCTCACGTTTGGCTGGAGGAAAGTGCCAAGTTCCACGTTCCAAGTTCCACGCTCGTCCCAAGTGCAGTCGAGGGGTCACTCGCCACTCGCCACTCGTCACTCGCCCCACGTCACTCCTCCGATGATGCCATTCTCCAAGCTCAAAAGCTCCTGCGCGATGGCAAAATTCTCGCCGTGAAGGGTCTAGGCGGATTTCATCTTGCCTGCGACGCGACCAATTCCCAGGCTGTGGCCGAGTTGCGCAATCGCAAGCTGCGCGTGGATAAGCCCTTTGCCCTGATGATGCCGGATATCGAAACGGTGGAAAAGCATTGTTTCGTGAGCCAGGCCGAGCGCGAGCTATTGGAATCGCGCCAGCGGCCCATCGTGTTGCTCTTTCGTCGGCCGGAATCTAACATTGCCTCCGAAGTCGCGCCGCGCCAGGATACGCTCGGCGTTATGCTTCCGTACACACCGCTTCATTACTTGCTGATGGCAGATGGCGGATGGCAGATGGTGTTGGTTATGACGAGCGGCAATTTGAGCGAGGAACCGATCGCCACTGGTAACGACGAAGCCCGTGAACGCCTGGTTTCCCTCGCCGACGCCTTCCTGATGCACAATCGCGACATCCGCACGCGCTGTGATGACTCGGTGGTGCGAGTGGTCAGTAATCAGTCATCAGTAATCAGTGATCAGTCACTGAACACTGAACACTGGTCATTGAGCACTCATCCCCTGCGCCGTTCGCGTGGCTACGCCCCCGACCCCATCCAACTGCCCTTCGAAGCGCCGCCGCTGCTGGCGGTAGGCCCTGAGCTGAAGAACACCTTCTGCTTGACGCGCGAGCGCTATGCCTTCCTCAGTCATCACATTGGTGACATGGAGAACTACGAGACCTTGCGCTCCTTCGAGGATGGCGTGACACATTTCGAGCGGCTGTTTCGCATCCAGCCGGAAGCCATCGCTTACGACCTGCATCCGAATTACCTCTCCACGCGCTATGCCCTGCAACGCGCCGGGCAGGAAGACATGCCAGCCTTCGGCGTCCAACATCACCATGCCCACATCGCGGCTTGCATGGCCGATAATGGGTTGACCGGCGAATCTCCAGTTATCGGCGTGGCCTTTGATGGCACCGGTTACGGCGAGGACGCGGCCATCTGGGGTGGCGAGTTCCTGGTGGCTGATTACGCCTCTTACCAGCGGGTTGTTCACCTGGCCTATTTTCCTCTGCCAGGCGGGGACGCGGCCATCCGCCGCCCGGCGCGCACTGCCCTGGCGCTGCTCTGGAAGCTTGGTCTGGATTGGGACGAGCGTTTTGCGCCAACCCAGGCGCTAAGCGAAGAAGAGCGGATGGCGTTGCGCGTCCAATTGGAGCGCGGCTTGAACGCGCCGCAGACCTCCAGCATGGGCCGTTTGTTTGATGCCGCGGCTGCTCTGGCAGGGGTGAGGCAGCAAGTCAACTACGAGGCGCAAGCTGCCATTGAGTTCGAGGCGCTGGCTGATTTGCATGAGACCGGGAAATATCCATTCGTCGTAGGCAAGCCTGAGATCCAGCCGCGCCCCGCTTTCGAGGCGTTGAGCGCGGATGTGTTGTCCGGCGTCCCACTGCCGGTTATCTCGGCGCGTTTCCACAATGGTCTGGCCGAAATGGTGTGCGAGGTCTGTTGCCAGATCTGTTCGGAAGTTAACGAAAGTGTAATTGCATTGAGCGGCGGGGTGTGGCAGAATCAGTTGTTGCTCCTGCGAACGATGATGCGCCTGCAAGCAGAAGGCTTCCTCGTGTATATTCATCGCCAAGTGCCGGTTAACGACGGTGGCTTGTCGCTGGGGCAGGCGGCGGTGGCGGTTACCCGGGCAAGTAGAACAAGTCTGTAGACTTGTTCTACCTCACGAACTGAACAGATGAAACAATGACGAAGATACTGATAGCAGAAGACGAAAGTCTCTTGCGGGATGTGATCAACAACATCCTCACCCTGGAGAGGTACGAGGTTTTTCCCGCCGCAAATGGACGACAAGCTTTGGACCTGTTCATCAGTGTCAAGCCTGACCTTGTGGTCTCGGACATTATGATGCCGGAGATGGACGGCTTCGAATTGCTCGAAGCGGTGCGCGCCCTACCGCAAGGTGTGACCATTCCCTTTCTTTTCTTGACGGGGCGTACCGATCGGACCGACGTGAAGAAGGCGCGCTCCCTGGGCGTGGACGATTACCTGTTCAAGCCCTTCGACGCCTGGGAGTTGATCGAGGCAGTGCGCACCCGCCTCAACCGGCGCGAAGCGATGGCGCTTTTCGATACGCGTACTGCCCACCTGCAAACCGTTGTGATGCTGACGAATGTGATCGAGGCGCGCGATCCTTACACAGCCGGCCATGTGGATCGCGTGCAACGGCAGGCGCTTTCTTTGGGTTCTGCTCTCGGCTGGAAATCCGAGGAGATCGCTATCTTGGAGTTTGGTGCCATCCTGCACGACATTGGCAAAATCATGGTGCCACGTAACGTCTTGACCAAGACCGCCTCACTGACCGATAATGAATGGGTAGTAATGCGCCTGCACCCACAGGTTGGCGCGCAAATGCTGGAAGGCGTGGATCACCTGCGTCCGGCCATCCCGTATGTGTTCTATCATCACGAGTGGTGGAACGGGAAGGGCTATCCCTTTGGATTGGAAGGAACGGCTATTCCTCGCGAGGGACGCTTGTTGGCCATTGTGGATGCCTTCGATGCCATGACGAGTGACCGGCCTTACCGTAAAAGTTTGAGCGTGGCCGATGCATTGGCAGAAATGCGCAAGAATTCCGGCGTCATCTTTGACCCGGAGATGGTGGATGTATTTCTAAAAAGTTTCAAAGAATAAGGAGAGGCTGTCTAAAAAGCATCCTGTCACCCTGAGCGAAGCGAAGGGTCTCCTCATTAGAGGAGGAGATGCTTCGCTTCGCTCAGCATGACTTTTTGGACAGCAACAAAGATTCCCGACGTAGGTCCGCAGTCGGCCTGCCCTGCCTGCACCTGACGCAGGCACAGGTGGCGGGCTAGGCCAGGGAGACTTCGGACCTTCTCGACATATTACCACCCGCAGCTCGGCCTTGTGTTTATGTTGGCCGATTTTCCGACGCGCTTGTACATGGTCACGTTGGTGAAAGGTTCGCCGAGCACGCCATCGTGGATCGCCCATGAGCGCAGGCGGATGCTGTGTTCGGCGGCGCAGGGGCGGAAAGGTGTCGAATCATCCAGACGGGCGTGCAACGCGCCGCCCTCGGCAAAGCCAGCCTCGATCTCTTCCATCAGCTTTTTCCCCACTTGGTAGCCAAAGCCATAGTTCTCGAAGATGACCGCGTTGTGGTAGTAGAGCGGTTCGACGAAGTAGATGTCGTGTCCCAAGCTTTTCACGAAGGACTCGAATGCGACGATGGCCGCGGGCAGCAGACGTAGCCCGCGGCGCACCTGACCTGGAGCCAGCCCCGCCTCCAAGGCCGCTTTTTCCGCTTCGAGGTTGCGGCGCAGGGTGCCGAAACGCGTCGCGGAGCCGTCCGGCATCCGGTCCACGTCGAAGCGTGGTGCCTCGGGGTCATTTAGGATGTAGAGCAGCACATGGATCTGGCCATTGAGCGTGTCGGTCAGGTGGCCGTAGAGGATCGGATCGGGAAAGCCGAAGCGATGGAAGAGCTTCATTTCCACGTCGGTGCTGCCCGGAGTGTACTTCAGGTTGAACAGCGGATTACCCTGACTGTCGGTCAACGAAGGAGGAAGCTGGAAATGGGTGCAAAGCTCCGGCGGCACCAGGCGGGTGTAGATTTCCGTTTTTTCGGCATTGGGGAGCAGGTTGATACTACCAATTGTCGAAGCAGCCATTTTTATTCTCTTCTTTGCATCTGGCGTTCTATTTCACGCTCGGCCTCGCGCTGGGCGATGGCCTGCCGTTTGTCGTGCAGCTTCTTCCCTTTGGCGATGGCAATCTCCAACTTGGCGCGGCCCTCTTTCAGGTAGACGCGCGTCGGCACCACCGTCACGCCTTTCTGGCGGACGGCATCCCATAGCTCGCGTAGCTCCTTCTTATGGAGCAACAGGCGGCGCGGTCGCTTCGGGTCGTGGTTGAAGCGGTTGGCTTGGATGTACGGAGCGATATGCGCCTCCATCAGCCAAGCTTGGCGGCCATCCACTTGGACATATGCCTCGGCAAGGCTGACCTGCCCGGCGCGGATGGATTTGATCTCACTGCCTACAAGCGCCATGCCGGCCTCGTAATGCTCCAACAGGAAGTATTCAAAACGCGCCTTGCGATTCGTTGCAACTACTTTGACATTCATGGGCTGATTCTACCCCCATTTCAGAATTGCTAATCCCGCAAGCAGGCGCAGCGCGCCGAAGAGCAGCAAGGCGATGCCCAGTCCGATGTTATGGGCGATGAGGGGACCGGTCAGAGAGCCGGTCAGCACCGCGGCGTTGAGGATGATGTTATACCAGGCCAGGTGCGCAGGGCGGTCGTCGGAGGGAATCTTTTCGAGAAGGTAGTTGGGGGAGGCGCCTGCGACCATTGCCCAACCAAAGCCCCCTGCCGCCGAGACGAGATAGTAGCCGGAAACGTGATGGGAGAGCGCCAGCAAGAATGGGTAGAGGCTCATCCCCAGCGCGCCGAAGCCGGTGATCCGTTGATGGTTGGCTCGGCGCGTCAGGCGGTCGAGCTGGGTGGAACCGATCAGCGCCGAAAGGTAAAAGAGGGCAGTGCCGACCCCGATCTGCTGGTCGTTGAGGTTGAGCTGGTTGACGAAGTAGAGCGGGAAGAGGGGAATGGCCAGGAACTGCGCCAGGTGGAAACCGAGCATCACCAATAACGGGGCGCGGAAAGGAGTCCGCCAGATGTCGGCGCGTAAGGCGGCAATCCAGTTCCGGCGGGGGTTCGGCCTCTCGTCTTTGATGAAAGTCTGCGGCGCGCCCGTGTCCGCATTGACAACCGCGCGGGGTAAAGGGCGGACGAAGTAGAGGTGGAGACTGCTCATCGCTGCGCCGAATGCCCCGATCCCAAAAATGACCTGGTAGCCGAGTGGGAAGGGCAGGCGATCGAGCAGGTAGCCACTGCCGAGCGAAGACAGGATAAAAGTGACGGAGAGTAGGACGTTTCGGACGCCCATCACATAGGCGCGCCATTCGGCAGGAACGGCTTCGGCGAAGAGGGCGCTGAAACCGACCGAGAGGGCGGTGAGCGGGATGCCCATCAGCAAGGTGATGCCGATGAGCGCGGCGATTTGTGCTTGGTTGCCGAAGAACCAGGGGAGGGGAATCCATAGCAGGTAGCCCAGCCGGTAGATGACAGAAGCCCAGAAGACAGCATTGCTGACGGGGCGTCTTTCGAGCCAGCGGCCTGCAGGGATGGCGAATGTCAGGCTGACGAGCGCCGAAATTGCCCCCAGCAGCCCGATCTGGAATCCGCTGGCGCCGAGTCGGGCAGCGTAGACATTGAGGAAGTTGATCGCGCTGCCGCTCAGGACGCCAAACCAGGCGATATCGAGATATAGGTGGGTGAAGTTGGCGCGGTATTGTTGGGGGATACCGGGTTGTTTTAGGAGGCGGCGAATGGAATTCACGAGGCTGATTATAGCTGATAGCTGATAGCAGATAGCTGATAGCAGATAGCAAATGGCAGATGGTGGTCAGCGTAGTGTGCGGCGGAAGGCGTTGATGCTTTTGGCAAGGCGCTCGCCTTCCTCATAGAGTTCTTTCTGTTCGTCATTGGTGATGTAACCCCGATCCAGTGATAGGAAGGAGGCGCTGACCACCTCGAAGGTTGAGCCGACGCTGATGTCGAGATGATAGTCAAATAGCTTATTGCTGGATTTCCCTGCGCCTTCTGCGGTATTCAAGCTAATGGAATTAACTGCACGATTCAATTGGGAGCGAAGGCCATAATCCTCGTGCCTGGGAAATTTGGCGGTCACAGCGTACACCTTCCCCGCATAAGCCCTGGCTTTGTGCCATATCTCCAAACTCTCGAATCGGAACGCCATACTTCACCTCCTTTTCCACTCTTGCCATTAGCTATCCGCTACCGGCCATCCGCAATCAGCTATCAGCCATCGGCCATCAGCTATCGGCCACCTGCCATCCTCAAAAACACCTCCACCACTGCTGGATCGAAGTGCTTCCCGGCCTGCTCTTGAAGGTATTCAATTGCCTTATTACTCGGCCAGGCGGAACGGTAGGGACGGTTGGAGGTGAGGGCGTCGAACACATCCACCACAGCGAAGATTCGGGCAGTAAGAGGTATTTGCTCACCTTTCAGACCATCAGGATAACCGCTGCCATCCCATTTTTCGTGATGATAGCGGGGAATGTCCAATGCAGCGCGCAGGTGGGCGATGGGGGCAAGCATTTCCTGAGCGTAGACAGGATGCTGGCTCATAATTGCCCATTCTTCAGCGGAGAGCGGACCGGGCTTGTGAAGGATACTATCGGGTATGCCCATCTTGCCAATATCGTGGAGCAATGCGCCGCGACGCACATTTGCCAGCTCGCTCTCCATCACTCCCATGGCGCGCGCCAGTCTGATTGTCTCTTCGACAACGCGCTGGGTGTGGCCCTCGGTTTCGTGATCGCGCATGTCGAGGGCTTTCGACCAGCCTGCCAGGGTCGAATCGTAAGCCAGGGTCAGCTCGGCGTTCGAGCTTTGCAGTTCGGCGAATAGCGAGGCGTTGTCCACGGCGATGGCGGCTTGTTTGGCCAGGGTCTCAAGAAAGTTCCGCCAGTTCTGATCCGGGTGGAGTGGGGAGCGATGGAGTACCTCCATCACGCCTTTGATCTGTCCTTTGGCGATAAGCGGTACGGCGAAGTAACTGTCGAATCCTTCAGCGCTGAAGTTCGGCGAGCGCAGGAAATCCGTTTTATGCGCGCTCAGGTTGGAGATGTGGATGGTCTTGCGTTCCAGGCCGGCCATGCCGGCGTAGCTTTGTCCCAGACGGAGATGGGTGCCTTGCAGCGCCGAGGTACGGAAACCGATGCCGGAAGCGTAATCCAGCATCTGGGTGTGTGGATTGTAGATCAGGATATCCACCGCATCCACGCCCAGTTGAGTGCGGGCTTGTTCAAGTAAGATGCTGAGGGTCAGGCGCAGGTCAAAGCTGGAGGCGATGGTCATGTCAATGGTATGCAGCGATTTGACCTGTTCCAAGCTGCGGTTTGTCTCTTCGAACAAGCGCGCGTTTTCCAACGCGGCAGCGGCGCGTTCGGCCAGCATCTGACAGGAGGCAATTTCCTCCCCTGAGGGTGTGTAGGGCGTGAGCTTGCTGAACGTGATCAGCCCGATGACCTTGCCCTCGCGGAGCATTGGGTAGGCAAAAAAGGCCTTGATATCCGGGCGGACAAGTACAGTCCGCATGGCTGGTGCATCTTGGTCAATATCCGCCACGATGAGTGGCTCGCCTGTTTCCACGAAATGGCAGATAACAGGCAGTTCCAGCGGCACGCGCAGCTCCGGCAGAAGGCCTTCTTTAGCCAAGCCGGTTTGGGCGGCGAGGACAGCTTCGTTCGTGTCCACATCGATCATCATTACCGTGCATGTGGTGCTTTCCATGATCGCCGCGGCGCGCACGACCAGCATCTTCATCACAGCACTGGCTTCGTGAATGGTGGCCAGCTCGGTACCGAGGTGCGTGATCGCTGCAACGCGCTCAGCCCGCCGCTGGGCATCGGCAAGCAGGCGAACATTGGTGATGGCCTGTGCAGCTTCATCCGCCAGACCCTGGAGCAGCGCCTTTTCATCCAGGTCGATGCCGCGTGACTCACCGAAGGTATAGATATTCAGACCTCCGATCAGTTTGCCCTCCCGGAGCATGGCGGCTGTGGCGATGGTTCGGACATCGAATTGGATGTAGAATTCTTTGTTGGGCAGGTCCAGCGCTTGCGCATCTGTGGTGACCATGACGGTTCCCATCTCGCGCAGGTATCGGTCAAAATAGGCGCGTTGAATGGGAATGTGGCCTCCTTTGTATTCTTCTGGCAAGCCGACCGAAGCCTGGAGCAGCAGCACATCGCTCTTCGCATCGTACAAGGTTACGCTGGCAGCCGGAACTTCGAGGGCGCGGACCGTTTCCTCGCAAAGGGTCTTTAAGACAGCATCCAGTTCCAGCACGGCGTTCAAGTGCGCGGCGGTGCGCGCCAAGGCTTCCGCGTGGACGGCGTGGTGGCGAATCTGCTCTTCTGCCTGCTTGCGTTCGATCGCCTGCGCCACCTGCGTGGAAACAAAAGACAAGAAATCAGCATCTGTCTGGCTGAAACGGACCCCCTCTGTATAACTTTGCGTAACCATCACGCCGATGACTTGTTCCTGCACTTTCAGTGGAACTCCCAGCCAATCTACCGAGTTGGTCCCTACCAACTCCACCTCTCCCTTTTGGAGGAGCTGTTCGAATACTTCCGGTGGGGCCAGCAGCGGCTTGCCTGTGCGCAGCACGTATTCGGTCAAGCCGCGGCCGGGTTTCTTCGGCGGAGAGGGTTGATCGTATTGATCTACGGAATAAGGGAAACTGATCAGGTTGTTGACTGGATCGAATAAGGAAATGTAAAAGTTCTCTACCGGCATCACCTCGCCGAGAATTTCGTGGATGGAACTGTAGAGTTCGTCGGTGCTTTCTGTGGATCCTGTTGCCTGGGAGATCCTGTAAATCACGTCCTGGATTTTCTCAGACCTTTTTCTATCAGAGATATCGCGACACAACGAAAGGATCACTACCCCTTCTTCGGTTTGCACCACTGTTCCATTGATCTCGATTGGTGTGATGACGCCTTTCTTGTCAATATAATCAATCTCCAGGTTTCTCACATTTCCTGTTTTTGCGCATTTCTCCACTTCGGCAGCATTTCTCTGCAGATCATAAGGCGCGGTCCATTCGATAACGCTTCTTCCCAGGATCTCTTGCAATGTCTTGTGCCCGCTGAGCCGCACGTACTCGGCATTGGCATCCACAACCTGGCCTTGTGAATTGATGATGAGATAACCCGTGTTGGTGGTTTCGATCAAAGCTTTGTATGTTTGCTCGCTCTTCCGGAGCGTTTCCTCTGCCCGCTTGTGCTCGGTGATGTCAAGCAAGATTCCCTGCCAGTATTTTGGCTCCCCCACCTCATCTCTTACCAGCATGGCCTCGTCACGCACCCACACGATGCGACCATCGCGAGTGACCAGGCGATACTCTATTTTGAAGGGTTCGCCGGTTTTTTTGGTTTGTTTGTTTTCAGCCAGCACGCGCGGGCGATCGTCAGGGAAGATCAGCTTGGGCCACAATTCGGGATCTGCGAGCCATTCTTCTGGTGAGTAACCAGTTATTGCCTTTATTTGCGGGCTGGCAAAGATAGCGGAGCTGGCTTCGTCTATGGCGTCAATATAAGTGGCAGCAGTGATTTGTTCCACCAGGGTACGATACCTGTTCTCAGCCTCGCCAAGGGCAGTTTCTGCTCGTTTGCGCACGGTGATATCTTGGATTTGAGAAATGAAATACAGGGGCTTTCCTTGCGGGTCCCGCACGAGGGAAACGCTCAACAAGATCCACACACCTGCTCCCAATTTGTGGAAGTAGCGCTTCTCCATTTGGTAAGTCTGTATCTCTCCCGCTAGCATCTGGCGCACGTATTCCAGGTCGGTATCCAGGTCAGCGGGATGAGTGATGTCCTGGAAGGTTTTCACCATTAATTCTTCCTCTGAATAGCCGATCAGTTCGCATAGGGCGCGGTTGACTTTCAGCCAGTGTCCATCCGGCGCGACCAAAGCCATCCCGATGGCAGCCTGCTCGAAGGCTTGGGAGAAGCGCACTTCACTCTCGCGCAGCGCCTCTTCTGCCCGCTTGCGCTCGTCAAGTTCCCTTTGGAGTCCTTGGAATAAGCGGGCATTGTAGACCGCGCTGGCCGCCTGTCCAGCGAAGAGCGTGAGCAGACGGACATCCGCCTCGTTATACTTGCGAGTGGATGTTCCAACCTCGTTGATGCCCAATACGCCGACCAGTTGACCACCAAAGAGCATCGGCGCTTCAGCAATGGCATGGTAAGGGATTCCCTCATACTGCAACGAGCGGCCTTCCCAAGAGCTGTAATCGTCCACAACAAGCGTTTGATGCGTCTGCGCCACACGACCGGCCATTCCTTCTCCAATGTGTAAGCGCAGCCCCGGCGTGGTGTATGAACCTCTCTCGATCGCCAGCTCTAAATCGTTTTTCTTGGGGTCGTAAAGGTAAATGAAACCTCCAGGCGCATCGAGCAGGGCCATGGCCCGATCGATGATCGTATTCAGCAAGGAGAGTAAATCTTGCTGCGCGGCAAGATCGAGCACGGTAGCCTGGAGCGCGGAAAGCTCGTCGATATGGTGGCGAAGCGCAGCTTCCGCCTGCTTGCGCTCAGTGATATCGCGGGCAACGTGAACGCTGCCGATGAGTTTTCCGGCTGGATCGAATATTGGCGAAGTGCTTACAAGATAATCCCCTTCCAAGCGGTCTTCGTGGATTTCCGCGCTGTGCTTAAGCCCATCCTTGAGCAACTGACGGTGGGGGCAGAAGGATGGCGGCTGGGCGGTACCATGTACATTGGCATAACATGTCAGTCCAACACATCCTTCTGGCGTCAAACCCAGGCGGCTTGCCATGGCCTTGTTCGCTCGGACGATGCGAAAATCGGTGTCGATGATGGCGATCAGGTCTGGCACAGCGTCAAACGTCCGCTTCCAGTCTTCTTCGGCTTGAAGGGCAATCATATTTGGGTAATAGGTAGTATCCGCGCTGGGCTGGCTCGCGGCTTTCTTCTCCGTTTTCCCCCGGCTGGATGAGCTTTTTACCATCATACCCATTCTCCTGGCGGATGATTATGGGATCGCTCCCTCAAGTAAATTGAAACGAAAGCTGTGCAGGAAGCGTTTTCTCCCGCACAGCCCCCATCCTCCGATTCTTGAGGAACGCTTTATTGTACAATGTTTTTAGCGTTTGAGGGTCAATTTCACGGCGCGGGCCAGGGAATCGTCACCCACGTGGTGTAACCGTGCTTTTCCACCGCAGCCAGCTTCCCACCGGAGGCTTGGGCGCAGCCGGCCTGGTCGGTGAAGGTGTAACTGGTCTGGTACTTGTTGCTCAAAGCCACCGGCCACCAGAGGAGATTGCCGTTCTGGCAGACCCATACATCCAGCATATAGCCGCGGTCGTCGTCCTCGGTCATGTCCACCATGTTCCAGCTTACCGTGACTTGATCGCCCTGTCGTGTGGCAACGACGCGCGCCGGCGGGGCGTACAGTACACTCGGCCCGGGCAGGAGCGGCTCGGCGAATTTGACCGTTTTGATGTCGCCGGTTACATCCACCACGGAAGGCGCCACCCAGCAGAAGTAGGTCAGCTTGTCGAACTTGACCAGCAGCCAGTTGCTGTTGACGTAGCGTCCGCGCACCGTGCCGGTATCCCCAGCATAGAGGTCCGCGGCGTGGAGGTAGGCCTGCGCCGGTCCGTAGCGGCAGTGCGCCTGCTTGTTGACCACGACCGAGGGGAAGGCGAAGGTCGGCGTAAGAGTGATGGTGGGGGTATCGGATGGCGTCGGCGTGAAGGTTTCGGTAGGAGTGAATGTATTCGTGGGCGTGGGCGTTAGCGTGGGCGTGAATGTGGGCGTATTCGTCGGTGTCGGGGTGAATGTGGGAGTATTCGTAGTTGTTGGCGTTTTCGTCCACACTGCAGCGGTGGCGGTAATGGCGGTTGCGATCATCGTCGCTTGCCGCTCGGCGGAGGGGCCGCAGGAGGTTAGCAGGAAGCCGCAGCACAACATGTATGAAAAGGCTTTCTTCATCGTATCCACCTCAATATTATTTATGGGTCTGTCACAATGGTAAAAAAAAAGCCTCTCGCTTGGCTATTGCGAGAGGTTTGCGCCTAAAGGCTTAATGATAAGCTGTTCCATACCAGTGTTTAGATCATCTGCCTGCACAACCAGAGCATGTCGCGGTTTGGCCTTCTGTAAATCCGAATGAGGAAACAAGACCAGGATAATATCGCCGCGCTTAGGTTTTGGCTTTGATGGCTTCATAGTTGTCATAGGCGCTCATTTCCGGGCTTTCCCACTCTTCCGCAAAGGGGGCAAGCTGGGCGCGGATAGACTTCGCCTGTTTCTTGCTGACGCCGCGCTCGCGTAAATCCACTGTGCTTGACTCGATGAAGGTTACGATCACAGGCGTTTCCTCGCGTATATTCTTCGGAGGCCTGTGGAACACAATCCTGCCATTCCGGTAAACACCTCGCAAACTGGTAAGCATTTTTCACTCCGTTTTCTTTGTGAACACCGTAATCATTTTAGCACAAAAACATTATTTGACGTGAGACGTCAATTCTTCGGTTACACAGCAAATGTCTCTAATAAGCTGACTACATTTTCTCCCAAAGCCTCGACGGCATACCCTCCCTCCATCACCACCAGGGTCGGCAGGTTCAGGCTGGCGATGGCGCGGCCAATCCCAGCGATTCCCTGACGCGTGATCGCAAAGTCGCCCAGCGGATCATCCTTGTAGATGTCCATGCCGGCCGAGACGACCAAATGGATGGGCTCGAACTGGACGATCAGGTCCAACGCCTGGGCGAGGGTGCGCAGGTAAAGGACGTCACCTGTGCCGGCCGGAAATAAAAAGTTGCGGTGGTAACCTGCGCCAGGCCCCGCGCCTGTTTCGTCGGCGTTACCGGCGTAGTGGGGGTACTCGCGAGCGGGGTCAGCATGCAGCGAGACCGTTAGCACATCCGCTCGTTCGTAGAAAATTGCCTGAGTGCCATTGCCGGCATGGAAATCAATATCGAGAATTGCAACCCTCCCCAGCGCTGAAAGCCATTGGGCCGCGATGGCGGCGTTGTTCAGGAAGCAGAAACCGCCGCACATCTCCCGTCCGGCATGATGCCCCGGGGGACGGCACAGGGAAAAAACAGAGCGCTGTCCCTGCGTCAGCGTCTGCGCGCCAGAGATGGCGCATTGCGCCGCAGCGAGGGCCGCTGCGTAAGTCCCGCTGGTGATCGGTACCTGGAGGTGCATCTTGAAGAAACCAGCTTGTTCAGGGACATTGCCGGCGAGCGCCTCCTGGCGGTCAACAGTGAAAGAGCTTGGAATGAACGCTTGCCTCTCGATGGGCGAGTACAACTCCCATTCAGAATAGGCTGTGCGCAGGTAATCCAGGTAGCGGGCAGAGTGGACGGTCAGGATGGGTTCCAGGCCGAAGTCCTGAGGCGGGACGATCTCTGCCCAACCCGTCTGCCATAACGCAGCCAGTACACACTCGGCGCGCCTCGGAGTCTCGTAAAAGAGTTCCCTCTCGCTGCCTTCTGGGAAGTAGTAGCGCGGGCAGTGGGCAAAATGGGTAGTTGAGTAGAAAACCTTCATAATTTTCTCAAACCTCTCCAAGTATAATACGCCAATACCCCGAAAAGGACAACCTATGCGCACCATCTACATGGACAAGAACATCCCGCGCGTCTTGTTGACCAAAGCCATCAGCCCGCGCTGGCCCGGTTTTGTCTGGACGCCGTTTTCCTCGGTGTTCGTGGCCAATCTACCCGATCCACCGCTGCCCGGTCCGCGCTGGCTGCGTGTGCGGAACGAAATGTGCGGAATCTGCGCCTCGGACCTTTCACTACTCTACGTCCATGCGGACCCGTCCATCGCCCCCGCCGCGCTGCCAGCCTCCAACCGCTTCTATCTTGGGCACGAGGCCATTGGTCGGGTGATCGAGATCGGCTCCGGCGTGACGCGTTTCAAGGTTGGCGAGCGTGTGGTGATGAACACCCATTTTGAAGGCGCCAATTGCGCAAACCTCGAGCTCGAACAGCCCTGTCGCTATTGCGCCGAGAAGGAGACGCATTTCTGCGAGAACAACTCCCAACCTTGGCTGGGCATGGGCGGCGGCTTTGGCGACAGCTTCGTGAGCCACGAAACATCGCTCCTTCCCTGCCCGGACGATATCAGCAACGACCAGGCTGTCCTGGGCGAGCCGATGGCGGTCGCCGTGCACGCCGTGCTGCGCTACCCGCCGCCTGAAGGCGGGCGCGTGCTGGTGGTCGGAGCAGGGATTATCGGTCTTTCAACGGTCATGACTCTCCATGCCTTATTCCCCTCCTGCGAGATCACTGCATTGGCGCGCTATCCGCACCAGCAGGCAATGGCCGAGAAATTAGGCGCAAAGCACATCCTGACCGGGCGAGCGGACTACGCGACGATTGCTGAACTGACCGGAGGCAAGTTCTATTCCGCGCCGCTGAACAAGGGCATGGTGATTGGCGGCTTCGACGCTGTTTACGACTGCGTGGCGAACGCGCAGACGCTCACTGACAGTTTGCGCTGGGCGCGCTCTCTTGGGACTGTGGTCATGATCGGCTCGTACCTGTCCCCGATGAAGAAGGTGGACCTGACGCCGGTCTGGTACAGCCAGGTCAACCTGGTTGGCATGTATGGCAAAGGTTCCAGCACCTGGCAGGGACGCCTCCGCTACGATTACGAGTGGGTCTTTGACTTCCTGCGGGATGGCCGTTTCCAGGCCGAGGGGCTGATCACGCACCGCTTCCCGATGGATGCGTACAAGCAGGCGTTTGCCGTGGCTTTGTCCAAAGGAAAAGCAAGGGCAATCAAGGTTGTATTTGAGCATGGATAGCTCTCACTCTCCACCCCTTTCCCATTGGGAGAGGGGCAGGGTTGAGGGTAAGTCAGGAAGGCTGTACCATACAAAAAAGGAAAGATGTCTCTAGCAAATCGGCAAGGATTGGTGTACGCTTATCAGGCTAAACCTGATAGATTGCATGGGCGCTTTTGGCGGTTATTTTACCAGCGGATAGAAAACGGACACCTGCACCCACTGCACACTTGCCCCGGACGCAAGTGCCGGGGGGGGCGGTGTAAGCGGATGCTGTGTAAGCCATCCGTTTATCCGCTATCACATCCGCTGGTCATAGGTACACCAGCCGCGCACGTCTAAATCTCGTTGCGGTGGGGTATGCCCCACCGACGAAAGGAGTCCTTTATGCGACTTTATGTAGATAGCACAAAATGTTCGGGATGCAACGCCTGCCGGGTGGCTTGCTCGCTCAACCTGTTCGGCGAGAGCAACCCCAAGAAGGCGGCGCTCGTCATCGAGCCGAAGTTCCCCGCGCCGGGCGTGTACGAGGTGAAGGTTTGCACGCAGTGCGGCGATTGCGCCGCGGTCTGCCCGACCGAGACCATCAAGCTGAATGAGAAGGGCGCATATTACGTCGATCCAGCCGATTGCACCCTGTGCGAGGCTTGCGTTCCGGAGTGCCCGGAGGGCGTGATGTTCCTCCGCACGGAATTGGTGGCGAACATGGCCTGGAAATGTGACCTGTGCGGCGACTGTGTGGCCGTCTGCGGAACCAGCGCCCTGTGGATCGCAGAGGAGGTGGCGGCATGAACGGTTACGGTGGTCAAATCCTGCGGGTGGATCTCACCAATGGCAAGATAAACAAGCAACCAACCCCGCCAGAAGTAATCCGCGATTTCATCGGCGGGCGCGGCTTCGGGGCATATTTCCTGTTCAAGGAAGTCCCCAAAGGCGCCGATCCGCTCGGTCCGCAAAACAAGCTCATCATCTCCACTGGCCCATTCTCGGGGCTGATGATCCCTGGCGCAGGCAAATGCGACTGGACGACCAAATCCCCGCTGACCGGCGGCTATGCTTCGGCTTCGATGGGTGGTCATTTCACCGCTGAGATGAAATACGCCGGGCTGGACAGCATCATTCTGGAAGGCATCAGCCCCAAGCCTGTTTACCTGTTCATTGACGACGACCGGGTCGAACTGCGCGACGCCGCGGATTTGTGGGGCAAAGGCACGATAGCTGTCGAGAAGCACTTCAAGGAAAAACTCGGCGAAGAGTTCCAGATCGCGGTCATCGGGCTGGGAGGCGAGAATGGCGTCCCGTATGCCTGCATCAATCATGATTTTGGCCGCCAGGCCGGGCGCGGCGGCGTCGGTACGGTGATGGGCGCCAAGAAGGTCAAAGCCATCGTCCTTCACGGCACCATGTCCGTCCCCGTGGCGGACGTGGCAGCTTACCGCAAAGCGGGAATGGCGCTCTACAAAGCTTGCAAGGATGCCGAAGGTTTGAAGGAATGGACGCGCTACGGCACGACCATCGTTACCAGTTGGTGCGATGAGGTCGGCGCGCTGCCGACGCGTAACTTCAGCGCCGGTTCGTTCGAAGGCGGCAAGGGCATTTACGGGCAGACGATGCGCGAGAAGATCGTCATCACCGACAAGGGCTGCTTCGGCTGCCCCTCGCCGTGCGGCAAATACAGTCGCTCGAAGAAGTACAACATCCTCGTCGAAGGCCCGGAGTATGAGACCATTGGCTTGATGGGCTCCAACTTGGGCATTGACGACATCGAGGCGGTGGCGCAGGCCAACCTGTTGTGCGACGACCTGGGCATTGACAGTATCAGCGCCGGCAACGCCATCGGCTGGGCAATGGAGTGCTACGAAAAGGGTATCTTCACCAAGAAGGATACCGGCGGCTTGGAGCTGAAGTTCGGCAACGCTGAGGTCACGTTCAAGCTGATCGAAATGATCGCCCGCCGCGAGGGCCTCGGCGCGTTGCTCGCCGAAGGCGTCAAGAAGGCCTCAGCCAAGGTTGGCAAGGGCAGCGAAAAGTTCGCCATCCATGTCAAGGGCATGGAACAATCCGCCTATGCCACGCACAACGCCACCGCCATGCTGCTGGCCTACATGACCTGCGACGTCGGCGCGCACCACAACCGCTCCTGGGCAATTACTTACGACCTGCAAGTTGGCCGCGACAAGGTGGTGCCGGAGAAGGTGGCGCGCGTCATCTGGCTGCAAAACTTCCGCCCCATGTTCGACGTGCTGGGCGGCTGCCGCCTGCAATGGGTGGAGTTGGGCATTGATCGCGCCTTGTACGAGCCGGCCCTTGAAGCCATCACCGGCGTCCACCGCACCTGGGAAGACCTGGACAAGGTCGGGGCGCGTATCTGGAACCTGACCCGCCTCTTCTGGGCGCGCGAGAACGAAGGCTTTGGTCGCCTCTGGGACATGCCCGCCCCGCGCTTCTACGAAGATCCGCCCACGAGCGGTGCGACGAAGGGACAGATCACCCGCTTCGAGGATGTCAACAAGCTGCTGGATTTGTACTACGAGCAGCGCGGCTGGACCTCGGATGGTCTGCCAAAAGCGGAAACCATTGAGCGTCTTGGCCTGAACGCGGTGGTGAAGTAAGGCGGTTACGAGCTACGGGTTACAAGTTACCGGTTCGAAGGTTGGAAAGTTGTAAGGTTTTGCTTTCCAACCTTCATCCTTCATCCTTCATCTTTCATCCTTCAACACTATGCCTGCTGTCATTCGTCTTGGCGCATCGCTAAAAAATATGCTCGGCGGAAAAGGCGAGCTAATTGTCGAGCCAGGCCGCAGCGTGCGTGAGACGATCCTTGCTCTGGGCATCAAACCCGAGCTTGTGGCGATGGTCTCCGTGCGGGATGAGATGCAAACCAAGGACTATGTCATTCAAGAGGGGGATGTCATCCGGCTGATGGCAGTGATCGGTGGCGGTTAATAACGAAATCGGGCGGCAGTCAACCTGCCACCCGATTTGTTTGTGGGGCGAAGACATTCGTTTACTCGATGCCCATTCGTTGTCTAGGATTTCACCGCACGATCGTCTGAATCTGTTCGTGCATATAGAGCGGTAAGTAATAATGCCCTCCCGCATTCTTCCCGCTCGAGCCGGAGGCCTTCCAGCCACCGAAAGGCTGGAAACCTGGCCACGCGCCGGTTGTCGCCCCCTGCGGGCGGTTGGCGTATGCCACTCCCGCCTCGATGTGGTCGAAGAACCAGCGCGCCTCCTCCTCGCTGCCGTAGAATCCCGCCGTCAGGCCATAGGGCACCGCGTTGGCATGACCTATCGCTTCTTCGAGGCTCTTGACCTTGGCGATGGTCGTGATTGGCAGGAACATCTCGTGCTTCCAGAGATAGTGTTCGAGTGGCAGGTCGGTGACCAGCGTGGGTTGGCAGAAATACCCCTTCTCAAATTCACTGCTGGTGAGGGTCTTCCCGCCGGTCAGGAATTTCCCGTCGCTGGCAGAGATCTCCTGGGTGTACTTTTGGAAATCTTTGTAGGCGGCCTCGTTGATCACTGGGCCGAGGTAGACGCTGGGCTTGGTCGGGTCGCCAATGAGTAGCTTTTCGGTCGCGGCCTTGAGGCGGGCGATGAGTTCATCGTAGACCGGCTCTTCGACAAGCACGCGCGAGGCTGCCGAACATTTCTGCCCCTGCAGGCCGAATGCCGAGCGGAGGATGCCCAATGCGGCGCGATCCAGGTCCGCTTGGCGCGAGACGATTGCGGCGTTCTTGCCGCCCATTTCGAGGATGACCGGACGGATCCAGTTGCAGGCGGTAAAATCGCGGTAGATTTTTGAGCCAACCTCGAACGAGCCGGTGAACGTCACGCCGTCCACCTCGCAGGTGACGAATGCCTGTCCCACGGTTCGCCCTGGTCCGGTGACGTAGTTGACGACGCCATCCGGCAAGCCGGCGTCGCGAAAACATTCGACCAGCAAGCGGACGATCCACGGTGTGTCGCTGGCAGGTTTGATAATGACAGTATTGCCGGTCACCAGCGCCGCCCCTGCCGGGCCCCCCGTCAGCGCGAAGGGGAAGTTGAATGGACTGATGACCAGCCAAACGCCATAGGGGCGCAGCACCGAGACATTGGTGGCGTCGAAGCCGACCAGCGGGTCTTTGCCCATCTGAATAATGTAACCACCGTTAGCTTCCATCTGGTCGCAGGCGTAGTGGATCAGGTCGGCGGTCTCTTGCACATCGCCGAGCGCTTCCATGCGGTTCTTGCCCACTTCCAACGAGAGCGCCGCGGCCAAATCGAACAGGCGTTCCTCGATCAACCCGGCGGCTTTACGCAATAACTTCACGCGTTCCTGCCACGGCGTGCGGCTCCACGCGGGGAAGGCCTTGCGCGCCGCAGCCAACGCCTGGGATGCGTGTGCCTCATTGCCCTTTTGCATGACTGCCAGAACCCAATCGGTGTTGATCGGGGAGCGGTCTTCGAATTTCTGGTCAGCGAACACGTCTTTGTTATTGATGATCATGGCATGCTCTTTACCCATATTCGCCTTGACCTTTGCCAGCGCCGCCTCGTAGCGTGTATGCAGTTCCTCGGGCGGGTTGAACATGGTTGCATAGGTGAGTTTAAAATCGGTCATTTTTAATCTCCTGGTTTTTCTTGATAGCACTAAAGCCTATAATACCACTAATTTAGTGATATTTGTCTATTTTATATAAATAATCTTGGAACAACCGGTGCTTTCTTTTGTTCTCTAGAACCTCTTTCCCCGCCCAGCATCCCCAAAGAGTGATTATTTCCGAAGTTCCTTCTTTTTTAAGTGCTATAATTTTCTCGAGGAACCGTTTGTGAAATCGAGCTTTGAATGGGACGAGGATAAAGCGGCAAAGAACCTCCGAAAGCACAATGTCAGCTTCTCGGATGCGGTGACTGTCTTTCAGGATGATCTTTCTTTGACCTTTGATGATTTTACTCATTCGGGCGAAGAAGATCGGTTCATTGACATCGGACGTTCGTCAAAAGGGCGCGTCTTGGTCGTGGTCTATACGGATCGTGGTAACAACATCCGCATTATCAGTTGCCGAAAGGCAACAGTAGTAGAGAATAAAGTCTATGAAAAACAAACTGACTGAACCAATCGAAGAAGATGAAATGCTCCCCGAATATGACTTTTCAGGCAAGAAGGGTGTGCGAGGTAAACATGCCAAAGCCTTACAACAAGGTTATACTGTGACTATTCACAATGAGGATGGCACAACCCTCGTGCAAAATTACACCTTGCAAGAAAATGCGATTGTTCTCGATGCGGACGTGCGCGCCTATTTTCCTGATGCCGAAAGCGTCAATCGCGCATTGCGATCCTTGATTGCGCTTTTTCCAGAAACCAGCCGGGCGGTAAAAGAAAGCAAGGCAAAATACGGTTAAACGGACTGGATTTTCCAAAGGCCTCCATACTTTGCTGTTTCATCTCCGGTGAACATCTTCCTCCTCATCGAATTCCTCGACGAGCTGGTCTTTGGCGTGACCGACGCCGCCTGGCCGCTCATCCGTACCGAGTTAGGGCTGACCTATGTGCAGATCGGTCTAGCGCTCAGCTTGCCCGGCATTATCGGTAACTTAGTCGAGCCTTTTCTGGGCATCTTGGGCGATGTCTGGAAGCGGCGCGCCATAATCTTGGGCGGTGGCATTTGCTTTGCCCTGGCCTGCCTGCTGACCGGCGCGGCGCGCACCTTTGGCCTGCTGCTCGTTTCCTTCATCGTCTTCAACCCGCCCTCCGGCGCGTTCGTCACCCTTTCCCAAGCCACTCTGATGGACTCCGCCCCAGCGCGTCACGAGCAGAACATGGCGCGTTGGACCTTCGCCGGGTCGTTGGGCGTCGTCCTCGGCCCGCTGGCGCTCGGCGGGGCTGCTTATTTTGGCTTCGGCTGGCGCGGCCTGTTCCTCGCCTTGGGTGGATTGGCCCTGGTCATCTTGCTCGTTGCCTGGAAACGCCTACCGCTGCCCACCGCACATGCTGCTCCCCTGCCAAGCCTTTCCGCCCTCTTTAAGGGGGTGCGCCTCGCGTTCGCTGCATTGCGCCGCAGGGAAGTGCTGCGCTGGCTCATTCTGCTCGAATTCTCCGACCTGATGCTGGATGTGCTTTATGGCTTCCTGGCGCTCTACTTCGTGGATGTGGCCGGCTTCACCCCGGCCAAGGCTGCCCTGGCGGTGGCCGTCTGGACCGGTTTCGGCCTCTTGGGCGACTTCCTGGTCATCCCCCTGCTCGAGAAGGTGCGCGGTCTCGATTACCTGCGCCTCAGCGTGGTGATTGAGTTGATCCTCTTCCCGGCTTTTCTGCTCATCCCCAATCCCTGGCTCAAACTGGTCGTTGCCGGCCTGCTCGGCCTGTTCAACTCCGGTTGGTACGCCATCCTGCAGGGCAACCTCTACTCGTCAATGCCCGGCCAGAGCGGCACGGTGATGACGGTGGGCAATGTGGTCGGCATCTTCGGCAAGCTGCTGCCCTTTAGCATTGGCCTGGCTGCCGATCGCTTCGGCCTTGCCCCGGCCATGTGGCTGCTCCTCGCCGGCCCGCTGGCGTTGCTCATCGGCCTGCCGCGTAACCGTCTCGTCGCCTAGCGAGTTACAGGTTACAAGTTACTGGTTACTCAGCACTCATCTATTTACTCCTCTCTCCTCCCTCCACGCTCCACCCTCCACGCTTTCCCCCCCATGCCCTTCCTCTACCTCCACATCCCCTTCTGCCGTCATCGCTGCGCCTACTGCGACTTCAACACCTACGCCGGTCAAGAGTCGCTTATCCCTGCCTACGTAGATGCCCTCTGCCGCGAGATCGAATTCGTCGGTCTTCAAACCACCGAACTACCCAACTATCCAACTACCGAACTACCCAACTATCCAACTACCAAACTAACCAACTATCCAACTACCAAACTAACCAACTACCAAACTACCGAAACTATTTTCTTCGGCGGCGGCACGCCCTCCTTGCTCGAACCGCGCCACTTCGAGAAAATTCTACAAACCATCCATGAGCATTTCAACATCCCATCCAATGCCGAAACCAGCCTCGAAGCCAATCCCGGCACGGTCACACTCGCCTCACTGCGTGAACTGCGCGCACTCGGCTTCAACCGTATCAGCTTTGGGATGCAGAGCGCCAATCCGGACGAGCTGCGCCAACTGGGACGCATCCACGACGCCGGCGATGTGCTTGCTTCTGTGGCCTGGGCGCGCCAGGCAGGGTTCGAGAATCTGAACCTTGACCTGATCTTCGGCTTGCCGGAGCAGCCCCTTGACCGATGGCAGGCTACCGTCAGGCAGGCAGTGAGTCTGTGTCCGGAACATCTCTCGCTTTATGCCCTGACCATCGAGCCGCGTACCCCTTTTGGCCGCCTCGCCGAACGCAGGCAACTGCCGCTTCCCGATCCCGATCTGGCAGCCGAAATGTACGAATGGGCGGGAGATTTCCTGGAATCGCAGGGTTATATTCAATATGAGATCTCCAACTGGGCGAAGGACGTGCCAGGATTCAAGGGACAACTGTCACGTGACGAGTGCTCGACGCCGCGTTTCGCCTGCCAGCACAATTTGCAAACCTGGCGCAACCGGCCTTATCTCGGCTTCGGCGCAGGCGCGCATGGCTATGCATCCGGAGTACGCTATTCCAACGTGTTGCGTATCAAGACCTACATCGAGCGTTGTCACCTGTCACTCGTCCCCCGTCACTCGTCTCGCGTCCCCCGTCACTCGTCCCCCGTCTCTCGCCCCCTTTTTCCCCTTTCTCCTGTAGTTGTCAACCATCATTCTGTTTCCATCCATGAGCAGATGCAGGAAACAATGATGCTCGGCCTGCGCCTGACACGCGAGGGTGTTTCTGCCAATGTTTTTTATACCAGGTTCGGCGTTCAGATGGAGGATGTCTTTGGGAACGAGATCGAAGAGTTGACCGGCCTCGGTCTCCTGGAATGGGTACCTGAGAAGAATTCCGAAGTCTTGATGACTTCGGAAGTCTTACGGCTTACCAAACGCGGCCGGTTGCTCGGCAACCAGGTTTTTATGCGCTTTGTGGATTAACTTTCATCCCGGAGGCAGGATGCGGAAATCCACCCGCGAGGGCATCACATCGTTGACGCCAACACCGTCCACCGTCCCGCCGGGCGCGCCGAGATTGTAACCAGATGGGGGACTGTACTGTACGCAATAGGTGCCCAATGGCAGGTCCGGGAAAGAATAATGACCATTCGAATCGGGAGTGGTCGAGGCGATTCCCGCTGTGCAGCCTTCGCTATAAAGATAGACCGGCAGGGAGCTTTCGCCAGCCTCACCCGCATCATGCGCACCGTCGCCGTTCATATCCCAATAGACGAATCCGGAGATCACGCCTGTAGCCGGGGCCGGTGGTTGAGTGGGAGGCGGCTTGGGAGGCTGGGTAACGGATGGAGGTTGTGGTGTGAAGGTGGGCGTCTGCTGGACAAGGACCGGCACGCCGGTATAACCTCCGCCTGTCTGCTGGGTGGGGGGAATGGCGGTGCTTTTAGCGCCTCCGCACAGGTCCGGTTCCGTGCCGACCGGCGTAAAGCCATAGGCCACGCGGCAGGTGTTGTCCATCCCGAACAAAGCCTTCAGCGGGAAGTAAGGTGAGGAGGCGTAAGGTGAGCCGGCCTCCTGGACGGTGAAGAAATCGTTGTAATCGAAGAGGCCGGGGTTGGCCAGGCCGAAGTCGGTCCAGGCGCCCCACAGGAAGTCCGCATCCGCAATGACGTTCTTCTTGACCGCGATCTGGAGATAGGTGGGATCGAGTGGCGCCTGGCGCACCCAGGCTGTATCCGGGTCAGAGCCGCTACCGCGGTCGAAGAGCAAGATCTCGTAACCATCGCCCTTGCTGGGGGCGTCCGAGATTAGCGGCTGGCGGTTGCCCACATCGTTGTTCGCGTCGGTGAAAAACTGGATGTTGTCCTTTGTCCAGTTGGTGAAGTAGGGCGGTGTAGCCCAGAGCAGGAAATCGCCGCGCCCGTCCAGGTCAACGTCGATTTCGATGCCATAGGGCGTGTCCATCGTCTTGGTGCCCGGATTTGGGCCAACAATTTGAGTGGAAAAGTAGTACCATTCGCCCTCATCAGAGATGAAAGTCCAGATGATGTCCGCATCCGGGCGGTAGATATTGTCGAGTTGGAATGGACGCTCGTAGAGGTCGATCGAGTGATCGTCGCCATAGTCGGACGGAAAGACCTCATCTTTGGTGGCGGCCAGGATTGTGGTCGGGTCGGTGGGATACGAGACGTAGCTTATTCCTCCGCCAGCAGGCGGGTTGGTCGGAACGCCTCCACCGGCCGGAGGCTGGGCTCCTGCGTTGTTGGGTGGCTGCGTGGCCTCGCCTCCACTGGCTGGCATCTGTGTGGATGTACTGCCGCCTAGGGGCAGGTTGCAGGCAGCAAGCAATAGCGCCACGGCAACAAGAGTTGTGCAGGTAGTGTAGAACGATTTGTTCATATCGCCTCACGATTGAGAATTTGTGTACTTGAGAAAATTATCACACATTTGCGGAGAATGGGCAAGCCCTTATCAGAATTGGTTGTCCCATTTCGGTTAAAATCCTCTATACTATGCCTGTTGCCCGTTCTGATAATCCGAAACCTGTTTCCCAAAATGCTCAAGATCACCCCCTTCGACGAGATCACCCGCTTCGACCTGGCGCGAGAGTTGCCCATCCGCTGGCGCTACTGGACGACTGCCTACCTGGTGGATGGTATGATGGTGGATACCGGCTGCGCCCACGCTGCCTCTGAGTTGTTGACGGTACTGGCGGATAGGCCGCCAACCTCCATCGTCAATACCCACACCCACGAGGACCACATAGGCGCCAATGGCGACCTGCAAGCGCGCTGGCCTGACCTGGTGATCTATGCCCATCCGCTGGCTTTGCCTGTCCTGGCTGACCCGCGCGGGAAGCAGCCGCTGCATCCGTATCGCAAGGTCTTCTGGGGTTGGCCGAAGCCCTCCCATGCCGGAGCGGTTACCGATTGCGCGACGATAGAGACGGAACATCACTGCTTCCAGGTGGTCTACACACCCGGACATGCACCAGATCACATCTGCCTCTATGAGCCGGAGCGGGGCTGGCTTTTCACCGGCGACCTCTTCTCCGGCGGAAAGGATCGCGCCCTGCGCGCCGGTTACGATATTTGGGGTATTATCGCCTCGCTGAAACGGATCGCCTCCCTGCCGGCGAGGCGCATGTTCCCCGGCAGCGCCCAAGTGCGTGAAAACCCCAAGCAGGAGCTTGAATCCAAGATCGCCTACCTGGAAGACTTCGGTGGGCGTGTGCTGGAGCTGCATCGCAAAGGATGGGGTGTGCGCGCCATCGTCCGCGCCGTATGCGGCGGCGCGATGCAGATCGAGTGGATCACACTCGGTCATTTCACTCGCAGGAATTTCGTGTTATCCTATCTAGGAATCAACAAGGATTGGTGAGGTGATTTGGAATCCGGGAGCTTGCTCCCGTTGTTCCGACAGCAAGCTGTCGGATTCCAGAGAGATTTTGGAGACTTGCTATGTATGAGAAAAAACTCGACCCGAATCTAATCCTGACCGCCGAATTCGAATATATTTCCCAGACTGCTGCTCAAGCCAACGAAGACCGGGCACGGGTGACATCGTTCTATTTCGTCTCAGTCGGTTCGTTGGTCGCGGCCATTCTCGGTACGCAGTTTTCCGGTGGATTGTCCACACTGGTTTATCTGGCCTTTGCTGGACTCTTCCTCTTGTTGACTATTTTGGGTGGGCTGACCATTGCCCAGCTTGCCCGTTTACGCCTCGCGTGGCGCAATTCTGCCCTTGCGATGAACAAGATCAAAGAGTACTACATCGCGCAGCACAAAGAACTCGCCAGTGCCTTCGCCTGGCAGACGGCAACTCTCCCCAAAGCGTATACGGCGAACAGCATCGCCAACCTGATGGCCGTTGAAGTGGCTTTGCTCGGTTCCATCACCTTTGGGGTAGCCGCCATCTTTCTGCTGTCTGGCATGGGCATCTCTCTCGTGTGGGCAGTTCTGGCAGGTATCCTCTGTGCCATCGGCGGCTTCGTTGCGCTGTTTACATATTACAAGCGCTTATTAAAATTCCACACCTCGTCTCCGGACCACGCCGACGCTGGGAGCGACGATGATTATGCTTCGTGAAATTCATGCAACACAGTACCCGTTAGGTTAATCGATTCGAAAGAAGGAGCAAGAATGGACGAGAATAAAACCCACACCGAAGAGTTCCACATCAATGGCGAGCAACTGCTAGCCAAGATCAAGGAACTGGTCCACGCCGGCAATATCCGCCGCATCATCATCATGAACAAGGAAGGCAAAACGGTGATCGAGATTCCGCTGACGGTTGGCGTGGTTGGGGCGGTGCTGGTGCCCACGCTCGCCGCGGTCGGAGCGATCGCCGCGCTGGTCACCGAAGCGACGATAGTCGTCGAGAAGACTGAAGCCTAGGAGCGGAGTCCACCTTGAAGAGAATTGACTTCCGCCGCGTTTTCGTCATCGCGGCCGTTGCCTCGTTGCTGCTTTGCTACGTCCTGCTCTGGCTGCGGATGATCACCACGCCGGTGGATCAGACCGGCCCGGATTTTGTCGCCTTCTACGCTGCCGGGCGGATTGCCCAGAGCGATGGAGCGGCGCGCGTTTACGACCTGGCGCTGCAACAGCATTACGAAGAAGAGGTGGTCGGCTTTCAGGTCGCCGCCGAGCATATCAGCCCATTCCTGCACCCGCCATATATTGTCCCGCTGGCGCGTCTTCTCACCCTGGACAATTTCATCCTGTCCTTCGTGCTGTGGGACATGGTGATGCTGGCCTTTTTCGTCCTCGGCGCAGTACCGCTCTTCTACTTGCTGAGAGATGAGCTCCCGCCGCGGCAGCGACTGGTGTTGCTGGCAGGCATCCTGCTTTTCTTTCCCGCCTACGCCAGTCTGATGATCGGGCAGGATAGCGCCATTGTCAGTCTTGGCGTTTGCTTGTGGCTATTTGGACTGCTGACGAAGAAGGATTGGCTCGCTGGCCTCGGTTTGGCCGCGATGACCCTCCGCCCGCACCTGGTGTTACCGCTGGCGCTGCCGTTCATCTTCAAGCGGCGCGGAGTCTGGTGGTGGTTCCTGCTCGGGGCGGCCGCGCTGGCCGTTGTCAGCTTGGCATACGTCGGCATGGACGGCGTAATCGGTTTCCTGCGCGTCCTCCTTATCAGCGGCCAGGGGGAGAACTATCACACCGGCGAGAACCACATGTTCAATACCATTGGCGTCTTGTGGCGCGCGTTTCCGGCGCTGCCCACGGCCTGGGTGCATGGCATTGGCTGGGGCGTCTACCTGGCAGCCATCATCGGTCTGTGTGTGTTGTGGGTGAAATCACCGGGCTTGGATGAGCGTCACCTCAGCTTGGGGGTTATCCTTGCGCTGTTCACCTCGCCTCATACCCACGTCCAAGACCTCGTTCTGTTGATCGTGCCAATCGCCTGCCTCATGCTGGTTCTCCTCCGTAAGAAATACCTTTCGCCGCGCGACGCTGCCATCCTGCCGTTGGCTGCTTCTTTGCTTCTCCTGTTCAGCTTTTTCGCCGACTTCCTCAAATATGGCGTCTATTACCTCCTGATCATTTTCCTTCCGCTGGCGGTCTGGCTCCCTGAAAAACTGTTCCACTTGCCCAAAATAAATTCGTGAAATTCGCGACATTCGATGCAAAAAAAAAGCCATATACGACATTCGATGTAAAAAATGTCTCCCCGACCTCGCCTGCTCGACCTTCGCAACATCCTCTTCCTCCTCGGCGCATTCTTCCTGGCTGGTTGGTTCGCCCTGCTCTTGTTCAATCTGCTGACGGAGTATCGCGGCCCTAAAGGCGGCGTGGATTATCTTGCGCACTACGCGGCCGGTTACATCATGCGCTACGTTTCGCCGGCGCGCCTCTACGACCTGGATTTGCAGATCCAGGTCCAGCAGTCAGTCGTCTCTGCTGACCGCGTCTCGCGCTATTACTATTACAATCATACGCCCCTCCTGGCTGGCATCCTGCGTTGGGTCACGACGAAAGATTACGATGCCTCTTATTTCCGTTGGATGCTCGTCCTGGTCGCTTTTCACCTGGTCAGCTTGGGCTTCTTGCTGGTTTCACTGCGACGTTTCCAATGGAAGGTGCAGGAGCTTTGGATTTTGGGGATATCCGGGTTGCTCTTCGCTCCGGCCTTTGTCGCCTGTTTGAAAGGGCAGGATTCCACTTTCCTGGTACTCGGCGTCTCTCTCTGGACCTTCGGCTTGCTGACCGCTGGTGAGCGCCTCGCTGGCCTCGGCCTGGCATTGGCTGTCATCCGCCCGCAGGTTGCCCTGGCGCTGGCGATTCCCTTCCTCTTTCGGCAGCGGAAGGTCTGGTGGTGGTTTCTCGCTTGGGGCGCGATCCTGCTCGTTTGCTGTACCCTCCTGGTGGGCGTGCAAGGTTTGGAAGGTTTCCTGCGGGTGCTGCTCTTGAGCGGGCAGGGCAGCGGCATTGACGTGACTTTCATGCTCACCTTGAAAGGCGCGCTGGCGCGCTTGTTCCCTGCCCTGGATGCGCAGGCCCTGGCGATTATCGGTTATGGTGGATACGCCTTGGCTCTCTTGTCCCTGTGCATTGTATGGGCCAGGAGCCGCCTCATTGAAGTCAGGCATATTGGCCTGGCGGTCGTCTTTAGCATGGTGTTCTCCCCGCACATGCACAACCATGACCTGACCCTGCTGCTCATCCCGGCCCTGTGCGCCGCGACGGTGTTGGCTGAATCGCAGATTTGGTCGCGTAGATGGGCCGCGCTTCTCCCCCTCGGGGCTTCCCTGCTTCTGGCGATCAATGATATCACCTATATCCGGACGCTGGTCTATCTGATGATGTTGGCGTTCGCGCTGCTCTCGTGGTTTCCCTGTTCGTTCGCCTCTCCGCGCAGCCCGTTGCGTAGAACAAGTCTATAGACTTGTTCTACAATAAAAGTCAGAAATGAAAAACCTCCTCTCTCGCCTGCTCACCCTGTTCTTCATCCTCGCTCTTACCTTCCAATTGACCTGGTACGCGCTGTTGTGGGTCTCCTACGTGCGCGACCACTCAGCGTTGGTTGGTTCTGACTTCTTAGCGGCATATTCAACCGGGCAGATCGCCTACGAGCAGGGCTGGAGCCGGGTCTACGACACGGCGCTGTTGCGGCAGTTCCAGGAACGCCTGGTCGGTCCTGGCCCGACCTCACAGGAAGCCATCCTTTACCTTCATCCACCGCTCTTGTTGCCGTTACTTTGGCTGCTGGCGCCTCTGGATTACACGCTCGCCTATATTCTCCACTGTCTGGTGCTTTTCGTCCTGGCTCTGGCAGGGCTGCCATTCCTCTTCCGCCTGCTGCGCGAAAAAGGTTGGTCAAAGAAACAAGGTTGGGTTTTTCTGGCGGGCGCACTGCTCTTTCAGCCCCTCTTCATCAGCATCTTGAAAGGGCAGGACACTGCCTTCTGCCTGTTTGGCGCAATCCTCTGGCTCTACGGCCTATCACGCGAGGATGACCGCCTGGCTGGCCTCGGCCTCTCGCTGACCCTTATCCGCCCGCAGATCGCCCTCCTTCTGGCAATTCCCTTCCTTTTCAACCGTCGCAAGGTATTTGGGTGGTTCTGCGCCGGGGCCACCGTGCTGGGCTTGTTGAGCCTGGCCATGGTCGGCTGGAGCGGCGCGTGGGATTACCTGCGTGTCCTGCTGGCCGGCGCTGGCGGAGTGGCGTATGGCCTGAACCAGAACGCCATGTTCAACTTCACCGGTCTTGGCTTGCGCCTGTTCCCAAACATTTCCATTGGCCTGTTGCATGGACTGGCTTGGGGGCTGTTTGCCGCTGGTCTCGCCGGCTTATCCGTTCTGTGGAAGCTCTCTCCGGCGATCCGCCTGCCTCATCTCGGCCTGGCGGTCTTGACGGGCCTCTTTGTCGCTCCGCACCTTCACTATCACGAACTGACATTGTTGCTCTTGCCCATCCTTGCACTTGCCGTTATCCTGGTGGAGAGGGGCCGCCTGCGCCCGCAAACCAGCGCCTACCTGCCGCTTGCGTTTTCGCTCCTGCTGTTGCTGGGTGATATTTCCCCGGCGAGGTTTGCGTTTCCTTACTTGGTGATGCTCTTCCTTGTCGTCCGGTTGTGGTTGGCGGAATCCACTCTAGGAAGAGGAAATTACTTTCGCAAATGATAATGAAGATCATCCCCAACCGAAAGATCAGCGGTGTTTCGGCCATCCTCCTGCCTTTCCAGGCGGACGGTAGGTTCGATTGGAATGCCTTCTGCGCCCACGTTGCCCGCACGGCTGCCGCCGGTCTCCTCCCCGCCGTCAACATGGATACCGGTTACGGCAACCTCCTGGGCGAAGAGGAACGGCTGGATGTCTTACGCCGCACACGGGAGGCGCTCTCAGGGGGCTTGTTTACTGCAGGGGCTTTTGTACCTTCCCGGGTGGGGAACGCTTTCGACCCGCAGCCTTACTACCGTCAAATCGAGCAGATCCTATCCTTCGGTGGGATCCCCGTCATTTTCCAATCCTTCGGCCTGACCGGCCTCCCCACGGATAAGCTCCTCGCCGCCTATGCCGATTTCGGGCAAATGGCCCCCCAGTTCATCGCCTTCGAACTGGGGACGATGTTCGCCTCCTTCGGAAAAATCCATGATCTTGCCACCTATGAAGGTCTACTGGACATCCCCCAGTGCATCGGCGCCAAGCACTCCTCCCTCAGTCGCCAGTTGGAATGGCAGCGTCTCGCTTTGCGCGACAAAATCCGCCCGGATTTCAAGGTTTTCACCGGCAATGACCTCGCCATCGACATGGTCATTTACGGCTCGGACTATCTGCTCGGCTTATCCACCTTCGCTCCGGATTACTTCGCCTTGCGCGATCGTTACTGGCTCGAAGGTGACCCGCGTTTCTACGAACTGAACGACCTCCTGCAGTATCTCGGCTTTTTTGCCTTCCGGGCGCCTGTCCCCGCCTACAAGCACAGCGCAGCCCAGTTCCTCAAATTGCGCGGCTGGATCGCCTGTAGCGCTACCCATCCCCAAAGCCCGCAACGGCACGAGACGGATATCCCCATCCTTCAAGATATTCTTGATCGTCTATCAAGATTCTCGTAATTCGTTAAAATCCTGACTGTGACCTACAAACGCATCGCCCAGCTCCGTTCTCCCGCCCAGTTTGCCGAACACATCCATAGTCTGGGCATTTCCCTTGATTTCGATTCCGAACTTATTCCTGCTCCCGCCTCCCCGCTTGCCGGACCTTATCACCTTCCATCCTTAAACCTTAAACTGACGAATCGCTGGTGCATTCTCCCCATGGAAGGCTGGGATGCGACGGCGGACGGCAAACCCACCGATCTCGTCACCCGTCGTTGGCAGCGCTTTGGGCAAAGCGGGGCGAAACTCATCTGGGGTGGGGAGGCTGTCGCTGTGCGCCCGGAAGGGCGCGCCAATCCCAATCAGTTGGTCATCAACGAAGCCAACCTGCCGATGCTGGCAGCCTTGCGTGAGACCCTGGTCCGCGCCCACACCGAACGCTGGCGAACCGATGACCTGCTCATCGGCCTGCAACTGACCCATTCCGGGCGTTTCTGCCGCCCGGTGGATAAAAAGCGGATGGAGCCGCGCATCCTCTATTTCCACCCGATTCTCAACCGAAAATTTGGCCTGCCGGATGACTACCCGGCGATGAGCGACAGTGAAATCGAACTTCTCATCGCCGATTTCGTCAGGGCAGCCGCGCTGGCGGCAAAAGCCGGCTTCCAGTTCGTGGATCTCAAACACTGCCATGGTTATCTCGGCCACGAATTTCTTAGCGCAGCCGACCGTCCCGGCAAGTACGGGGGCAGCTTCGAGAACCGCACCCGCTTCTTGCGCGAGATCGTTCAAGGCATCCGCGCAACCACACCCGGGCTGGAGATCGGTGTGCGCCTTTCCGCCTTCGACTTCATCCCCTTCAAGCCCGGTCCCAACCGAATCGGGATTCCCGAGACCCTGACTACCGAAAATGGTTCGTTGTCCACCACCTATCGTCACGCATTCGGCGGTGATGGCACCGGCACCGGCATCGACCTGACCGAACCGCACCGTTTCCTGGACCTGCTCGAAAGCCTGGGGATCAGGCTGGTCAACATCACTGCTGGCAGTCCGTATTACAATCCGCATATCCAGCGTCCTGCGCTCTTTCCTCCCTCGGATGGCTACCAGCCGCCCGAAGACCCGCTGATCGGTGTGGCGCGCCAGATCGGCGTGACTGCCGAACTCAAGGCGCAGCACCCCAATCTGCTGGTCGTCGGCTCTGCCTACTCCTACCTGCAGGAGTGGCTGCCCAACGTGGCGCAGAATGTCCTCCGCACCGGCAAAGCCGATTTCGTCGGCCTGGGGCGCACCGTGTTGACCTATCCCGAGATGTGTGCGGATGTGCTCGCCGGCAGACCCCTGCAGCCCAGGCGAATCTGCCGCACTTTCAGTGACTGTACCAGCGCGCCGCGCAACGGCCTGGTCAGCGGCTGTTATCCGCTGGATGAGTTTTACAAGAAGAGACCGGAAGCGGCCGCGTTGGCAGAGATAAAGAAATCAGGGAAATGATGACCACAACCGTTTTGCTCGTCACCGCCGGTATTTTTCATCCTCCGTTACTGGGACGGCTGGTTTTGCATGGCGTGTTGCGCAAAATGCCGGGATTTGCTTTCGAGCATGTCAACTCGCTGGAAAAACTACCGCCGAACTTGGCGCAATTCTCTGCGCTGGTCCTGCATTATCACCACAAGACCATCTCGCCGGCTGCACTCGACCGGCTGGATCGGTTCGTCAGGGACGGCGGCGGAATCCTCGCCATTCATGCGGCAACCGCCTCTTTCAAGGAAACCATGCCGTATTTCGATATTCTCGGCGGGCGTTTCACCGGGCATGGGCAGGTGGAGCAGTTCGCTGCGCGCAGGCTGAAGGATGAAATCTTTGGCGGGTTGGGTGATTTTATTGTCAAGGATGAGCTGTACATCCACGAGTTGAATCCCGGGATCGAAGTTCATTTCGCGGCAAAGCATGAAGGCAAGGATGTACCGGTGGTGTGGACTTACCGCTACGCTCGCGGCAGGGTCTGCTACACGGAACCGGGACACACCTCGCGGACGATGGGCAATCCGGGCTATCAGGCGGTGCTACGGCGTGGTTTGGAATGGGTGAGCAATGAATAAATGTCGTTTGGCTATCATCGGCTGCGGAGATATCGCCGGCTTCACGGCGCTGGTTTCAAAGCTGGCGCCGCAGGTAACCCTGTCCGCGTGCTGTGATATTAATCTGGAGCGGGCGCAGGGTTTTGCCAGGCGTCACGGCATCCAGCAGGTCTTCACGGATTATGCGGAACTGCTGGTAAAAGCGCCTGCCGACGCGGTTTACTTGGCGGTGCCGCATCACCTTCATGCGCCCATGATCCTCGCCGCGCTCGAGGCAGGGAAGCCTGTCTTCGTCGAGAAACCCCTCACGCATACACTCGAGGAGGGGATTAGGCTCGTCACAAATGTGGCTGACCGGAAGGTCGGCGTGAACTACCAGTATCGCTACGACAGCGGCTGCTACGCATTGGGACGGGCGATCCAGGCCGGGGCGCTGGGAAAAATCCATTCCATCCGCATCAACATCCCCTGGCGTCGCACGCAGAAGTATTTCGAGGCGGCGCCCTGGCACAAGACGATTGCCCAGGCAGGCGGCGGAACGCTGATCACGCAGGGCAGCCATTTCTTGGATGTGGCTCTGTGGGCGCTGGGCGAACTGCCGGTCTCGGCGATGGGCTATACACGCACTCCGCTCTTCGCTGTGGAAGTGGACACCTTAACTCACGGCATCGTTGAAACGGAAGGCGGTACGCTGATCAGCGTGGTTTCGAGCATGGTCGCCGCTACCGAGCAAAAGGTCACGATCGAAGCCTATGGAGAACGCGGCACCGCGCTGTATACCGACCGCCCATTTCCGTCGGTAAAATTCAGTGGCGTGAAGATCCACAAGGAACATCCACCTGAGCGGGGACTTCATGCCTTACAGCGCAGCCTGGTGGGCTTCGCCAAGTGGATACTGGATGACAAGCCATTTCTCATCCCGGCGGCGAGCGCACTTCCCGTGCTGGCGGCGGTGGATGGGATTTATCGCTCAGCAAATACAGGTCAAAGGTCGCAGGTCGAACGTCTGGCTGCCTGACCTAAAAACCATCATCTTTCGACAAGGAGAAGCACATGGAAGCGAAATCAGAAAAACTCAGTTGGTGGACAAAGATCGGCTATGGCCTGGGTGATATCTACGGCGGCGGATCGGGTGTGGTGATCAGTTTCTATTACCTGATCTTCCTGACCGACGTGGTCCGCATTGCGCCCGCGCTGGCCGGCATGGTGATCCTCGTTAGCAAGATTTACGACAGCATCACCGATCCGTTCGAAGGCATCCTCGCCGACCGCACACGCACCGCGCTTGGACGCCGCCGCCCGTATCTGCTGGCAGGCATCCCGTTGGTGTTCCTGTCGTTCTTCGCCCTGTTCTATCCGTTCAACATGGCCTCCCAAACGGTGCGCTTTGTGGCGGTGATTTTGAGCTACCTGTTTTTCTCGACCATCGTCTCCATTGTCATGCTCAACTACAACGCGCTTCACGCCGAGATCACCCTCGACTATCACGAACGTTCGTCGCTCAGTTCGATTCGCATTTTCTTCTCGACCGTTGCGTCCATCGTCGCCGCGCTTCTGCCGCTGGAGATCGTCAAGCTCTTTCCCGACATTCACACAGGTTACATTGTGATGGGGTTGGCCTTCGGCGCGTTCTTCGCACTGCCTTTCATCGCCACCGTCGCGGCTGTGAAGGAGCGACCCGAATTCCAGAAACCTCCCGAAGCGTTCAACTGGCGGCGCGCCTTCATTGCCCCGTTCCAGAACCGTACCTTTGTTTATACGCTTGCCATGTATCTCTTTGCCTTTGTCGCCATTGACACGGTCAGCACCATCGTGGCGTACTTCGTTAAGTATTATCTCCAACGCAGCGGCGAGGTCAGTTTTGTTAACGGCGCGTTGCTCATCGCGCAGGTCGTCTCGCTTCCGTTTTACATTTGGCTGAGCAAGCGCACCAGCAAAATTCGCGGCTACATTGTTGGGCTTGCCATTTGGGCAGTTGCCATGCTGTTCAGTTTTCTGCTCGCCCCAGGCAACCTTTCCTTCCTCGTTTATGCCTTCGCGGTGGTCGTCGGCATCGGCACAGGCGGCATTGTTGTCATGATCTACGCCATTTTCCCCGATATCCCCGACGTGGACGAATTACGCAGCGGCGAACGGCGCGAGGCCATCTACTCCGCGCTGGTCACGTTCATCCGCAAGTTGGCCTCCGCGCTCGCCATCTTTGCCGTTTCGAATGCCATCGGTTGGGCTGGTTACATTCCGCCCATTCAACAAACCGTGAACGGCGCGACCAAACTGATCGAACAACCCCAAACCGATACCTTCATCCTGGTCTTGCGGCTCATCTTTATGCTCCTGCCGGTGATTCTGCTGGCATTCGCCTTGATCTTTGCCGTCAGGTTCCCGCTCACCCCTGCACTCCACCGCCGCCTGAACATCCTTCTTGCCAAACAGCGTATCAACGAGCCGGTCGATGAAGCCGAAAAAGCGCAACTCACCAAAACGCTTCTCGGATGAAAGGTTGAAGATGAAAAAAATGTACATCTGGATAATTGTCCTGGCGGCGCTTGTGCTCGTGGGCATCGCCGTTAGCCTGCTGAACGCCACGCGTCCGCAATACCCCATTCGCACTGGCGACCCGCAACCGCGCCGCCCAAAGCCGGATGACCCGCCCTTTTTCCGCACACCGCTGGCTCCGACTTATGCGGCGCGACGGCAGGCGTATCTGGATTGGTTGCTGACCCAGCCCACGCCCGACGAGCGAGGCGGCGTTTGGGCGGATATCGCCAAGCTGACCGCCGACCCAACCACCCCGATCAATACCAAGGCTTTACAGGATGCCCTTGACTTCGTCAACTCACGGAAAGATCCATCGGATTTCAACATGGCCTCGCTGGTGCGGTTGTATTATCTCTATCGCGGCACGGGTATACTGACGGAAGCGCAGGAGCAGGCGCTCAGGGATGCCATGCTTAACTGCAAATACTGGCTCGACGAGCCGGGGACAACCTACGTTGAAATGTGGACGGAAAACCACCAGATCCTATCGGCAAGCGCCGAATATCTTGCCGGGCAAGCCTTCCCTGATGATGTTTTTTCCAATGATGGCCGCACCGGGAGGGAAAAGATGGAAAAAGCCCAGGCGCGTTTCCTGCGCTGGGCGGACCTGCGCGCCCGCACCGGTTTCGCCGAGTGGGATTCGACCACCTATTACCCCGAGGACCTAGCACCGTTGTTGAATCTCGTCCAGTTCGCCGAGGACGAATCCATTTTCACCCGCGCCGCGATGCTCGTCGACCTGATCCTGTTCGATACTGCGGTGGACTCGTATTATGGCTTTTTTGCCACTTCGCACGGGCGCGTGACCACCGGCGGGATCAAAAGCCAGGCAGGCGACAGCATGACAACCGTGCAGGCGATTGCGTTCGGGTTGGGTCGCTTCCAGTCCTCGACGAATATGGCGGTGATCGCCCTCGTGACCTCCCCGAAGTACACCCTTCCGCCGGTGCTGCAAGCGCTGGCATTGGATAATCCCCAGGAATATTCCAACTTCGAGCGGCACTCCATTCCGATCACGGAGCAGGCCGCGCTCGAATATGGGATCAGTACCACCGCCGTCGCCGATGCGCCCACCTGGTGGGGGTTCGGCGCCTTCACCCTGCCCAATCGCATCGATCAAACGATCGCCACCGCGGATGCCTGGAACCTGTGGCATTACCCCGATTTTGCGGACCTGAAGGACATCGCCAAGGTTCTGCAAGCAGTGCATGGGCTGTCGCTCGCCAGCCGTTTGCTCGACCCGGATTCCAACGGCGTGGTCATGAGCGAAATCAACAAGGTTACATATCGCACGCCCGATTACATGCTATCGTCCGCGCAGGATTATCGTAGGGGAGAGAAAGGTTACCAACAGCACATCTGGCAGGCAACCCTGGATTCATACGCGGTGGTGTTTACCACCAACCCGGATGCCCTGGATGAAGGCGATAGTCACCGTCCGAGCTATTGGATGTCCAATGGACGATTGCCGCGTACGGCTCAATCTAAGAACTTGCTGATCGCGCTGTACGATATTCCCCATCATCCCTCCGCGCCGTACCCTCTGGAGACGCGTCACTATGCCTTCACGCATGCCTACTTCCCCAAATGGGCTTTCGACGAGGTCCGTGAGGTCCCTGGAGCGAATGGCGGAGGCTGGATCTTCGGCAAGCGCGGCGATGGCTACGTCGCGCTCTATTCCGACCAGCCTTACAAGTGGACGGAGGCCGGGCCAGATGCCGGGCAGGAGATCATTGTTCTGGGATATCAGAATGTGTTCATCTGCCAGATGGGAAGGGCCAGTGTGGATGGATCTTTCGAGAATTTCATCTCGGCAGTGACCGGCGCCAGCCTCACGGTGCATGGATTGAAGGTCAGCTACCAGGCGCCCGGGCTGGGGTTGGCAACCTTCGACTGGAGTAGTCCCTTCATGGCGGGCGGCGAGGCGGTCTCGCTGCGCGCTTACCCGCGCTGGGACAATCCCTATACCCAGGCGGATTTCGGCAGCCTGCACTACCGCATCACTTTCCAGGGAGAGTCACTTGACCTGGATTTTGCTACGGGGACGAGAACGGTCAAGTAGGTTGTCGTAATCTGCTGCGCGGGAGAGTTGCGAGATGAATAATCCGCCACTTGTCGCCCTTCTACCGGTTGGTGAATTCGATGAGGTTTCCAAAAAGAGTAGTTTTGAGGCTATTCTTCACTCTGTCAGTCGGCTGGGTGCGGAAGTGTTGCCACTGGATCCCGTTACCGATGAGGCGGCCGCCGGCAGAGTTATCCACGCCCTGGTCGAAAAGCATCCGCACTTGTTGTTGATTGTGCCTTTGCGTGGCCTGAGCGCCCCAGTTATCGCCGCGGCTGCCCCGTCCAGCCCTGTCCCTTGCTTGATCTGCCCGATCCAGGGGCAGTATTCCCTGCCCAGTAGCGCCTTGGCCATCGGCGCCTTGCGCGAACAAGGCCACCTCGTCGAGTTGCTCTATGCCCCTCCAGACCAGCCTGTATTCCAGGAAAGGCTGGGCGTCGTCCTCCGTGCAGCGCAGGCCTTCTCCAAATTGCGCAGCGGTCGCATCGGCGTCATCGGAAAATTATTTCCCAATCTGATCTCGTGCGCCTACGACCCTGCCATGCTCCAGTCCCGGTTGGGTGTCACACTATTTACAATCTCCTTCGACCAGGTGCGGGCAGCCATGCAGGTTGCCGCGGAGCAGGGTGGGGAGAAGGATCGGTTGCAGGAGGAGCTTGCTTCCGTTTATCACGTGATGCCTGAAGACCGCAAGGCTCTCGCCACCGGTCTCCAACTCCACTTGGCGCTTAAATCCATCGCCGGCGAACAGAACCTGGATAGCTTTGCTGTAGAATGTTGGTCGGGTTTCCCTGCCGCGCTCGGTCTGAATCCTTGCCTGGGTTTCATCGAAGATGCCTACACCTTGGCCTGCGAAGGGGATGTGCTGCTGTGCATCGGCCTGCTGCTCCTCCGCCAGCTTACCGGACGAAGCTCCTATGCTGGCGACCTCTATGATCTGGACTTGGAGGGAAACCTGACCTTGGTTCACTGCGGCGCACCGGTCTCGCTGGCGGTCGGTCCTTCCCAAGTAATCCTGACCCCTTCACTCGTTGCCCGCCAGCGCGGCTTCGAAACGCTTACCTGCCGTCCGGCCCTTGAGGCCGGTCCGGTCACCCTGCTGCGCTTATATGGGCGTGAGGCAGACCATCTGCACGTCGCTTTCGGCGAGTTGCAGGGCAGCGACCAATCCCCAAACCTGACGGTCCGAGTCAAGCTGGCAGGTGACCGCTGGGGTTTCCTGGATCATTGTCTTGGCAACCACTACATCCTTGCGCCAGGTGACCTGCGCCGCGAGTTGGTCCAGTTGTGCAAGTGGTTGAAGGTCACACTGATCGAGACCTAAAGAGGTGATAGCATGGCGTATTTGGCTGCGTTCCCGAAGTGCTTCCTGGACGACATCATCGTCCATAAGTCCATGACGGTCTTCGAATGGATCGAGCTGGCGGGTCGCTTGGGCGTGGATGGTCTGGAAATGCACAACCTTTTTTTCGAAGGTATGGGCAAGGCGGATTTGGAAAAAGTGGTCGCAGCCTGTGCGCAACATCAGTTGGAAATCCCGATGATGTGCTTCTCGCCGGATTTCACCCAACCTGATTACAAGAAACGCAAGGAGGAGCTTGATAAACAGAAGCGAGCGATTGACTTGACCGTGAGCTTGGGCGGAAAATTTTGCCGGACGCTAACCGGACAGAACCGCCCCGGCCTGGACCTCAAACAAGCGGTCGGCTGGTGCGTCGAGATGATCCGCGAGGCTGTGGTTTACGCGGCAGAAAAAGGCATCATTCTCAATATTGAAAACCACTACAAGGATGGCTATTGGCAATGTCCTGAGTTCGCCCTGCGCTCGGATGTTTTCCTGGAAATCATTACGCAGATCGATTCGCCGTTCTTTGGGATCAACTTCGATCCTTCCAATACAATCGTTGCCGGGGAGGATCCCATTGAACTACTGCAGAAAATCAAGAGCCGTGTGGTGACGATGCATGCCAGCGACCGGCATCTCAAAGGCGGCAGCCTGGAGGAATTGCGGAAGATTGAAATGGATCCACTTTTTGGATATGCCCCATTCATCCAACATGGCGTTATCGGGAAAGGACTGAACAACTACGATGCCATCTTCCAAATTCTCAAGGAGGCGGGATTCAATGGCTGGATTTCGATCGAAGACGGCATGAACGGCATGGACGAATTACGCCAGTCTGCGAAATTCCTTCGAGCGAAGATTAATAAATACTTTGGGCGATGAGCTCAGAGGTTCATGCTCCTGATCTCATCTTGAGTGACCAAAACCAGGGGGCGCAGGGTAAACCCGCCGTCGAAAACAATGTTCCCACCGGTGGCAAAGGATGCCATGTCGGAGGCGAGAAAGGCATATACAGAACCGACATCGTCCGGCAGTCCAAGCCGTCCCAGGGGAATGTTATTCATAAACCCTTCCCCTGTTTTTGGATCATTGACGGCCTTTTGCAAGACGCCTTTTGCCCAATTCGGCGAGTTGATCAATCCCGGCGAAACGGTATTGACCCGAATGCCATAAGGAGCCAGTTCGATCGCAGCCGTCTCGGCAAATACCTGGACGCCGGTCTTGCTAACCCGATAGGCGGCCTCCTTGTAGGCAGGGTTGAATTGGATCGTAGAGGAGGTAAACAGCATCACTCCCTTTTTTCGCGCCACCATGTGCCGGGCGACCTCGCGGGTGCACAGCATCGCGCCGGTCAGGTTGACCGCCAGGATGCGGTTCCAGCATTCCAGGGTGATCTTCGTCACCGGCTCCCATTCGATGATCCCGGCATTGCTCACAAAGATATCAATCCATCCCAGCGTATCGATTGCCGTCCGAATAAAGCGGACCACCTGGGTTTCATTTGCCACGTCGATCTCTTGCGCCATGGCAGTACGTCCCGCTTGAAGGATGGCTGCCAGCGTAGAATTTGTCCCCTTTTCCAGTTGGAGATCGCAATAGGCCAGATCAACCCCCTCACGAGCCAGCGCCAGGCAAACCTCCCGGCCAATGCCGCGCTCCCCGCCGGTGACAACCGCTTTCTTGCCAGTCAAACCAAGATCCATGACCAACACCTCCTGCCCGAATTTTAAACGAGCTCTCGAACTCAACCAGCCTGCACGGCTTGCCGCCAGGCATCGGCGAATTCCTCCCGATAATACTTGGTTCGATCGGTCTGTGGGACGAACTCCCGACCGGATTTAGTGGCCAGGATGGATGGTTCCAGTCCATCGAATGATCCGAGCCCTTTTACGGCAAGCAGGGCTGCGCCTCGGACGGCGTTCTCGGAGCCAGTCAAGCGCAGGCGTTTGCCAAACAGGTCGGCTGCCATCTGCGCCCAGACCGGGCTGGCCTGCAAACCACGTCCCCCGGCGAGCAACATTCCACCGGCATCCTCCCGATCCAGGACCTCGACCCCTTCATACAGATCCATCAGGACACCCTCCAAGACTGCCCGCGCCTGGTGACCGAGATCACCGACCCAGGCAGCGTTCCCCAGGAAACCCCGGCGGCGTTCGGGGGACTCGCGGGTTGGCCCTGGGCAGAAAATCAGCCCATCCGAACCAGGCGGGACTTGGTCGGCGGAGCGATCCATGGCAGCGAAGTCAACACGTTCCCCAGTGCGAGACTCGTGCTCCGCCTGCAGCCAAGCGTATGAACCGCCGCCGCCCAGGCTGATCCGGACAGCGGCAAAAAGGCCGTCGAAGAAGGCGCGTGTTTCCAACCCGGGGAAGCGTTGGAATTTCTCCATGACCTTCGAAGCTTGGGCAGCGGTTCCGATATTGACCAGGAGAGGAGAGCTCGGACCAGCCAGGCCGCTACCTGCCATGCCTGCCTGGTTGTCCCCACCGCCGAACACGACCGGGATCCCTTCCGGCAGGCCGAGGCAGTGGGCGACTCCAGCGGATAGAAAGCCGGCAATCTCTGCGCTGGCGTGAACCTCCGGTAAGATCGCCGGGGGCAGGCGCAATTCTCGGATCAAGCCGTCATGCCAGCGGTCGAGGCGGGGATCAAAGAGACCTGTGCCGCCAGCATCCGTCGGATCGGTGGCGTAGTCGCCTTTCCCCAGCAGCTTCGAGCGCAGGAAATCAACGGGCAGCACGACGTGGGCAATGCGCCGGAACAATTGCGGATCGCTTTCCCGGATGCCGAACAGGATCGCCCCGGTGATACCCCCGGCAAGCTCCATCCCAAGTTCAGCCCGGGGCCAGTCCGCCAGGGTCAGGCGAATCTGTTCGATCACCGCCGGATTGCTCCAACGGTTTTCCTTCCATGAAAGCAGAGGGCCGATAATCCCGCCGTGCCGGTCGAACAGCACCGCGCCGTGCATCTGGCCGGTCAGGCCAATGGCCTGCACCCCCCGGCTGTCTCCTGCCTGCCCGAGAACATCCTGAATGGCTGCCACAGTCTGTTCCCAGAGCAGCTCGGGTTCCTGCTCCGGCAGGCCAGGATATGCGCGCCGCGCTACGTGGGCAAGCTTATAGCTGGCTAGATCCAGCAGCCCCGCCTTGACACCCGAGGTCCCCAGGTCGATGCCAAGGGCATAATCAGGCTTAAGGCTGGTCTTCATTGCAAGGAATCCAGGGAAGATTAAAATGGCAGTTGGTCGAATCCGGGCTTGAGCGCCGGGTAGAGGCTGCGGTAGAGTGGATAGACCTGGCGGTAGGCTTCACTCCAGGCTGGGTTCGGGTCAATGGAGCTGGTGGTTTTAACGACAGTAGCACAAGCCTTGGGAATATCCGGCCAGACCCTCGCGCCGGCGCCAGCCAGCAGAGCCGCGCCGTAAGCGGCTCCTTCGGTCGTGTTGACCGTGACCAGCTCGGTATCCAGTACAGAGGCCAGGATCTGCCGCCACAAGAGGCTCTTTGTTCCCCCGCCTGAGGCGCGCACTTGGCGGATCTCTCCCAAGCCGGCGTTCTGGATGAGCTTGAAGCTGTCCTTCAATCCGAAAGCCACGCCTTCGAGCACGGCGCGGGTCATGTGCGCCCGTTTGTGGCGCACGGTCAGGCCGACGAACGCGGCGCGCGCCCGTGGATCGGGGTGTGGCGTACGCTCGCCGCTCAGGTAGGGCAGGAACAGCAGTCCCTCGCTGCTGGCGGGAACGGATTCGGCTTCTTTCAACAGCTCATCGAAACTCATCTCCGGGGCGAGGGTATCGCGATACCATTGCAAACTGCCGGCCGCCGAAAGCATCACTCCCATGAAATGCCACCTTCCCGGCAGGGCATGGCAGAAGGCGTGCAGGCGGCCTTCCGGCTCGATCAGGGCAGTCGGGGTTGTGGCGAAGACCACACCGCTTGTACCCACCGTTAGTCCGATAATGCCCGGCTCGACCGCGCCCACGCCGACCGCCTGGGCAGCCTGGTCGCCTCCTCCAGCCATCACCGGCGTGCCGGGTCTCAAACCGATTGCCCCGGCTGCTTCAGCCGTGAGCCGCCCGGTGATCTCCGGTCCTTCGAACAATGGGGGCAGCCAGGAACGCGGGATATCCAGCCCAGCCAGAACTTCATCCGACCAGGTGCGTTTGTGCAGGTCGATCAGCACCGTTCCGGAGCCATCCGCCATATCCATGGCGTAGTCGCCCGTCATCTTGTAGCGCACGAAATCCTTTGGCAGGAGCACATGCGCGACCTTGGCGTAGACCTCCGGCTCGTTCTCCCGCACCCATAGGATCTTGGGCGCGGTGAAACCGGTCAGGGCCACGTTACCGGTGAGCCGGATGAACTTCTCGCGCCCGATACGCCGGTGGATCTCGTCACACTGGGCTTGCGTGCGCTGGTCGTTCCACAGAATGGCCGGGCGGATGACATTCCCGGCTGTGTCGAGCAACACCAGGCCATGCATCTGGCCGGTCAGCCCAATTCCGCCCACTTCATCTGCATGGATGCCAGATTTTTCCAGCACGCCGCGGATCGATTTCTGCGCGCCATCCCACCAGAGATCCGGGTGCTGCTCGCTCCATAGTGGGCGGGGCGTCTCGAACGGATAGGTCGTGGATGCCGCGGCAATTACCTGCCCGGTAGGATCGATCAACAAGGCCTTGGTGGCCGTGGTGGAAACGTCAATGCCGAGGAAACAAGCCATGTCTTTACTCCAGTAGGTCGAATTCCGCACAGATCGGAGCCGGTGCGCCCAGCGCTTGGCTGCGTTCACCGGGGGAGCAGCCGCCGGCGGTCAGGCGGAAGAGTCCAGGTTCCAGTTTTTGCCTTCCTTCTTCATCATACAACATCAGCATTTCGGGGGTAACGCTGAAGTGCACCACCCGGCTCTGCCCCGGCTTGAGCTGGATGCGCCGGAAGCCGATCAATTGGCAAATTGGCGCCTGAAGTTTGGATTCAAGCACGCTGAGATAGAGTTGGACCACTTCATCCGCGGGCATATTGCCGCTGTTCCTGACGGTGACGCTGACCTTGAAACCGGAAGAGCGCGGTGAGGTCACCTTCAAGTCGAGGTATTCGAAACGGGTGTAGGACAGGCCGAAGCCAAAGGGGTACAACGGCTCAACTTGGGCATAACGATAAGTGCGCCCAGCCATACTGTAATCGTCAAAGGCAGGCAGATCCGCGGTGGATTTCGGGAAGGTGACCGAGAGTTTGCCGCTCGGGGAGACATCCCCGAACAGCAGGCTGGCAAGCGCTTTTCCGCCTTCCTGCCCCGGATACCAGACGAATAAAATGGCCTCCACCATGTCGGCGATTTCGCCCAAGGCGATGGGACCTCCTCCGGTTAATACCAGGACGATGTGCGCGCCGCGCTCAGCTAGATTGCGAATGAATTTTTGCTGGACGGCAGGCAGCTCGATCTCCTCCCGGTCGCCATATTCGGCGTTCAGGATGGATTCGCCCTCCTCCCCTTCCATCAGTGGGGACGTTCCACAGCACACAATGGTCAGGTCGGATAACGCGCCTTCGAATTCTGCCCAGTTGATCGGGGAGATGTTTTCGTTAACCCACTGGAAACCCGGGCGGTATTCCACTTTTATCCCTTCTGGCAGCCGCCCGATCAGGCCTTCCAGCAGGGTGGTCATCTGGTCGTTGATGCCATAATAATTGCCCAAGAGCACATCCAGGGTGGCTGCTGCCGGGCCGGTGATGAAGATGCTTTTCACATCCGGTTTGATCGGGAGGAGGCCTCGATTGTTCTTCAACAAGACCGCCGATTGCAGCGCGGCAAGGGTAGCCAGGGCGCGGTGCTTTTTGGAGCCAACCACAGACATGGGCGTCGCTGCGTAGGGCACCTGCTCCGGCGGATCGAACATACCCAGCTTGAAACGGGTGGCAAAAGTCCTGGCAAGAGCTTGGTCGATCTCTGCCTCGGAGATCAGCCCCTGCTGGAGCGCATCCGAAAGATGGTCAAAAGTGCAACCGCAGGAAAGATCACAACCGGCTTTGAGCGCCAGCACAGCGGTTTCCAAAGGTCCGGCGGTTACTTGGTGTCGACTGTGAATATCGGAAAGCGCCCAGCAGTCAGAAACCACATGTCCGGCAAAGCCCCATTCGCCGCGTAAAATGTCTTTCAGGAGAAGCGTGGATGCGCAGCAAGGCTCATCCAGCACCCGGTTATAAGCCCCCATCACCGCCTCAACTTTGGCTTCCATGACCAATTTCTTGAAAGCCGGCAGGTAGGTGGCATACAGGTCGCGGCGGGAGGGCTGGGCATTGAAGCTGTGGCGCAGTTTTTCCGGTCCGCTGTGCACGGCGAAATGTTTTGCACAGGCCGCAGCCTTCAAGTATTGGGGATGATCCCCTTGCAGACCGCGCACGAAGGCCGCGCCCAACTCACCGGTCAGGAATGGATCCTCCCCCCAGGTCTCCTGCCCGCGTCCCCAGCGTGGGTCGCGGAAAATATTGACGTTCGGCGACCAGAAGGTGAGTCCTTGGTATAGATCGGTTGTTCCCTTGCAGCGCAGGGTTTCTTGATATTTGGCGCGCGCCTCGTCGCCAATCGCGGAAGCGACAGCATGGATCAGCGCACGGTTCCACGTGGCGGACATGCCGATCGCTTGGGGGAAAACCGTGGCGCGCCCATTGCGGGCGACGCCATGCAGCCCCTCGCTCCAGAAATTATAGGCAGGTATACCCAAGCGCGGAATTCCATCTACCGGATGAATGAACTGCCCGAGTTTCTCATTCAAAGTAAGACGTGAGAGCAAATCCTGAACACGTTTGGCAATGGGCTGCCTGGGATTGATGTAGATAGGCTTCATGGAATATTCTTCTCCTTATCATGATTATCCATCGGAAGTCAGGAAAGCACCTGCGGGATGCACAGTGGACCTTGCGGCAGGATACAAATCCGGGGGCCAAACTGGCTCTGAAGCATCTTCAATGATTCTGCCAGGTCATGGACAGGGATGAAAAGCGCCTCCTGGATTTCTTCCTCCGTCAAGCCGGTGGCATATACGTATACCTGGGCATGTAACTGGATCTGGGCCTGGATCTGAACATTCCACTGATCATGGGCATGGAAGCCGGGACTTGCCAGAAGGTCCAGGATCCCTTGCGGAGAGCCGCCCTGCTTGAGTAATTGAGCGTACCCGCCATAGGCCGGAAGTCCATCGCTACATTCCGCGGCCAACAGGATCGCGCCGCCTGGGCGGACGACACGCGCTGCGGCGCTAACGCCTTTGATGGATTGATACAGATTCTGATCGAGCGGGTATCCGCTGTTGGTAGTTACGACAATATCGAATGGTTGGTCAACGGGGATGATCGCACAGTCTCCCACAAAGGCGCGACCTGCCGCGTGGGCCTGGAGCATCTCCCCGGCAAAGATCGCGGTGATTTGGCGGGAGTCGTTCATCGCCACGTTCAGTAAAAAGGTTGGCGGAGCCAGCAGCGCTGCCTCGCGCATTTCCTCCCAGATCGGATTACCGGATGTCACTCCCCAGGTGGCTTTGGGGTGGGCGATCATCTCACGCCCGTGGTTGTTGAGCACGCTTTCGTAACCGGCGATGGATGGCAGCACGCCTTTGGGCCCGCCACTGAAACCCGCAAAAAAATGCGGCTCGATGAATCCCGTCAGGATTCTTACGCTGGCTTCAACATAAAACCGGTTGAGGCGCACGGGATGGCCGAAGGAAGTATTGCCGAGCAATACTAGGTTTGCGTCATCCCAGGCATCATGCTGGAGACAACGGTAGTTGTCAACGATCCCATCACCCAGCAAACGTCGCAATTCGGTTTCGGTTTGCGGGCGGTGTGTCCCCAGGGCATTGAGCAGGATGATATTCTTTTTGCGTACCCCGGCCTGCTCCAGTTCATCCAGCAGAACCGGCAGGATGCGTTCATTGGGCGTCGCCCGGGTGATGTCCGTATGGACGATGGTGACCGTATCCCCAGGCTGTACCAACTCGCGCAACGGCAGCGAATGGATGGGGGCGCGCAGGCTCTCCTTTAGCCATGCGGTTTCATCCTTCAGGCCGGGTATGTGGCGCGCAGAAAGCATCACCGCATCATTGGGGACTTCCATTGGCAGGCCGGTTCTTCCGTAAGCAAGCTGGACGCGCATCCTACAATCCCTTCATGAATTGAAAGATGCGGTCCGAGATGCCGGGCAAGGTTTCATGTCCAAAGTCGGGATAGAGCGCCATTTTCTTGACCGAAGTAATCTTGTTATATACAGCAAACTGGGTGGAAGGGGGGCAAATCGTGTCCATCAGTCCAATCCCCCAAAGCACTTCCGCCTGGATGCGTGAAGCCAGGAATTGAACATCGATGTAACCCAGCTTTTCGAAGATGGACTCTTCATGGGCATGGATCGGATCAAAGCGGCGAAAATATTCCTGCAATTCCGCGTAAGCATCTTTTGCCTGATCCATCTCCCAAACCCGTTTGTAATCGCTGAGAAAAGGGAAGACGGGGGCTGCAAGTTTGATACGAGGCTCCAAAGCTGCACAGGCCACAGTCAGGGCGCCTCCCTGGCTGGCGCCGGTTGCGCCGACACGCTCCGCATCTACATCAGGCATTTCCATGACAATCCTGGCCAGTTGAGCCGTATCGAGAAAGATCTGGCGAAAAAGTAATTTCTCCGGCGAACCTCGTAGGGCATCATCCAGGCCGCGGATGATATGTCCACGAAACGTGGTGCCAACCACCGCACTGTTATCCTCGGAAAGTCCTCCCTGCCCCCGGCAGTCAAGCGCAGCGACGGTATAGCCATGCGCGACATAACCAAGCTTGTCGGACCAATCGCCAGAATCGCCCGAGTATCCATGGAACAAGAGAATGGCCGGGTGCGGGGACACAGATTTCGCCGGGTGCAACAGCTTGGCATGTACTCGTGCTCCGCCCACCCCGGTGAAATAAAAATGGAAACATTCAGCACCTGACACCTGAAATTCAGCCGGGATTAGCTCCACTTGTGGCGCGGAGGCGTGCATTTCTGCCAAGCCCCGATCCCAGAACGCATCGAAGTCGTTTGGGCGTGGATTACAACCCTGATAGGTCTTACATTGTTCAAGTGGAAAATCAAATATCAATGGCATATCTGCCTCCAAGTGGTAGTCATCCAACAGAATATCCAACTCTACCACAAGTCCGCTGGCTGGTCCCTGAGTTAGCGGTTGGTGCAGGTTGCGGGCGGGCAAGGGTATCCTGTCGGCAGTCAAATCCTGCGCGGACATCTGACCGAGGTGGCGTTTAGGTCAGAAAAATCAGGTAAAATGCCTTTTGGCAGCTTTCAGCAGCTCAGTATATTCTCATCGGATAAAGGCCAGAACGCTGATGAATAATTGTACTCGAACGCTGGCGGTTTTGAATCACGAGCCGTTTGAACGGCTGCCACTTATTATTGCGAACGGATGAGGCAGGTTTTTGGATAACTGATCCAAACGAAAGGATGAGCGCGAAATGGCCGAAACGGTTTTCATCACTGGCGCGAATAGAGGCCTTGGCTTTTCTCTTGCGGAAAGATGCTTACGCGGGGGTTTCCAGGTCTTTGCCGGCCTGCGCACAGACGCAGGCGACTTGAACAAACTGGCCGTGCAATTTCCTGAACGCTTGGTGCTGGTTCCAATGGATGTCACGAAACTGTCTTCTGTGTGCGAGGCCGTTCAGGTGGTGACAAAACAGACCGCATCCCTGGGTATCTTGATCAACAATGCCGCAGTTTATCTCGAAAGGCCCGTCAAACCTTTGGAGGAATTGAATTTCACAGAGCTGCACTTCCAGAGGACGATGGATGTGAACGCGTTTGGGACACTAAGGGTGGTCCAGCAATTCCTGCCGCTGCTCGAAAAGGGCGGGCGGAAATTGATCGTCAACATCTCCTCGGAGGCGGGCAGCGTGGGCGATTGCAATCGCACTAGCGAGTACGCTTATTGCATGTCCAAATCCGCCTTGAATATGGCCTCCCGGATATTACAAAATTACCTCAAGCCGCGTGGATTCAAAATCCTGGTGATCCACCCGGGCTGGATGCGCACCGACATGGGCGGGCTGGATGCAGACATTCCGGCCGATGAGGCCGCCGCAGGGATTTACCGGTTGGCGCTGAAAGAATGGCTGCCGGATGATGAGATTTATATGGATTATCGCGGGCAGGTCTTACCGTGGTAAGGTAGTTGGGATCAAGCTTTTGTCACGATTACCACGCCGTAGGGTGGAAGCTTGATTTCCTTTACATCCTGTTGGCTCAAATGCTCATGGGCGGGCCAGGGCAGTTGCACGGTTTGTTCCGTTCTCCCGTGATTGATGATAAAGTAGATCTCCACACCCGCGCCGTTCAGCCGGGTGCGCAGCTCGACGCCTGCAGGGGTCTTGATGGGGCGGAGATCGGCTGTGACCAGGATGTGATCCAGCAGCGCTTGCTGGGAGGTTTCGTCCAGGTAAGCCCCGATGTAATAAACCATCCCTTTACCGAACGGATGAACGGCTACGGCGACCTGTCCGTCCAGCCAGCCATCCGCCGCGCCATAACGGGCAGCCGGGATGGTCATCTTTTCATCGAGGATTTTGAGCCTCTCTGCCCACAACTTGGATGTCCCGTCGAACAGCTTCCCTTTTACCGGGACCGGATCGTGCAAGGCATAATACTCTTCCACTTCCAGGCCGGCAAGTCCCGCCAGCGGGCCGGGCTGCCGGGAGAGGAGCAGGGCGTTGAATTCGTCTTTCATGCCGGTGCGCAGGGTCAGAACGAGGTGCCCGCCGTTTCTGACGAATTCTTTCAATTGCGCCACCCGTTTCTCGTTCAGGATCAGCAAGGCTGGGGCGATGACCAGCTTGTAACCACCCAGCGATTCATCGGCAGAGAGGATATCTACGTTAACATTCCGGGCAGCCAGCGGGCAGTAGTAGGCATTAAAGTGCGCCACGTAATCGAAATCGTTGTGATGGCGCTGCCAGCCAATTGACCAGCGGCTGTCGTAACAGTTGAGCATGGCGACGCGGGCTTTGACAACCGAACCGGACAGCAACTCGGAAACAGCTTTGAAATCCCCTCCCAACTGCCGGGCTTCCTCGTAAAAAGGTCGCGGCTGGCCGGACTGATCCACAAGCGTGCCGTGATACTGCTCCTGCCCGCCAAGCGCCGAGCGCCATTGCCAGTAGAGAATGGCATCCGCGCCGTGCGCCACAGCGTGCCAGGCCATGGCGCGCGCCTCGCCTTTATGGAGCACATTATTTAGCAGAGCCCAGTTGACGTTGCCGGGCTGCGTCTCGATCAACCAGAAATTGCGCCGTTTAAAGCCGCGCGTCAGGTCGTGGGTTGCGCCGGAGGTCAGGTAGTCGTGATGGCCGCTGCCGACGTACCAATCCCACGAGGCCATGTCCAGGTCCCTGGCGAGGGCGTAATGGTCGAACCCATCGTACCAGCCCATGAAGTTGTGCGTGATCCAGACCCCCGGCCGCAGGTGAGGGTGTAAAGTTTCCAATTGCAGGCCCTGGAACTTGCAGTAACTTTCGGTCTCGAAATGTTTGAACTCCAGCATCAAGCCGGGGTTGTGGTAGCCAATCGGAACGGGGATCTGTTCCCAAGCCGAATAGGTTTGGCTCCAGTAACGCGTGGACCAGTGCTCGTTGAGCGCCTCCAGCGAGCCGAAGCGATCTTTCAGAAATTGCTGGAACATGCCTTGGCAGCGTTCGCAGTGACAATAGCGGTTGTACTCGTTATCGATCTGCCAACCGATGACATGCGGATTCTTACCAAAGCGTTCCGCCATCGCCGCGACGATGCGCCGCGCGGCGGTGTGCAACTCAGGTGAGTTGACGCAGTAATGGCAGCGATTGCCGAACTGGACGCGGCGGCCGCCTTCGTCCACAGCGAGCAGGTCGGGAAATTGCTGCACCAGCCAGGCGGGAGGCGCGGCGGTTGGCGTCCCCAAGACTGTGGCGATGCCTTCTGCAGCCAGCAGGTTAATAGCCCTATCTAGCCAGTCGAAATCAAATTTCCCCTCTGCCGGCTCCATGGTTGACCAGGCGAACTCGGCCATGCGGACAACGGTCAGCCCGGCCTCACGCATCAGGCGGATATCTTCGGGCCAGCGCGTTTCAGGCCAGTGTTCTGGATAGTAGGCTGCGCCGAGGTGAAGGCAGGAGGTGGAAACGGATTTAGTGGCATTGCTTGTAGTCATCGGTTCGCTCTCGCTTTCTATAACAGAAGTTGGGGGGGTGTTACTCTCCCAAACTCCAAAGGAAAACTTGCTTAATCAAGAAACAGAGCCGATCGCCCAAAAAATCAGGGTTGGGATGTTGTTGAGAAAATGGATGAACCAGGACATGTAAACGCCTTTGGTCTCCAAGGTAATCGTCGCCCATAGCCAGCCCAATGCTCCAGCTACGATTGCGCCCTCGATCCCGGATGGCGTTCCGCGGAAATAGTGAGCCATACCAAAGACCACTGCCGAAATTAGAATTGCGTGGCCTTTTCCCACAACTTCATAAAGGGGGGATAATAAAGTGGCGCGGAACATCATCTCCTCATTGAACGCGAGCAGCGCAGCAAACAACAGCGCCAGCGGCAGCAACGGGAGCGCTTTGATCAGGATATCCTTCGAGGGCAGTTTGTAGTTGAAAAAGAAATAGGTTCCAGTCATGATGACCACCGCAAGGATAATTCCTGGAACCTTCCACTTGCCCAGATCGCCCATCGCCAGGAAAAAGTCCTGCCTTTGCTTGCCCAACAGGAACAAGGCTGCTACCAGGATCGTCACCAGGAGCAATCCGATCCCCGCGGCGGATACCATGCGGAGAAGCCACACCCCTTGCGCACTGGTTTGGGCGGAACTTGCCCTCAGCATCAACCACTTTATGATCTTCAGCCCCGGGATAAGGATCAGAAGGAGAATGAAAAACGAGCGTAAGGAGGCCAACTGTTCCAGTATCCACCCAAATCCGATAAGGATGAGCAAAATCCCAATCTTCCCCCAAATGAGCCATTTGGGAACACCGCCTGTGATTCTATGCCAAATGGCGTCGGGGAGATCTGAAACGAGCAGCGCCACTGCCCAGGCAATCACGATAATACCAGTTTTATCGATTGGCAAATCCATCGAATAAACCTGTTGCCTTAATGAGATCAATTGCCAGCAAGTAATGGCCTTGGAATCGAACTTGTTCCGCCCACTGGTCGGGAGGCAAAATGGTGACAACAATTACAACTACACGTGCCTGACCTTTCAATGGCCCGCGTCCGGGTGTCCCATAAGAGGCAAGCGTCAGTACACCGGCGGTTATGCCATCTTTCGCACCAAATCGATCGAGGAATAAAGCACGAAGGATCCAATCCAATGGAACAGTCTCGAGTGAATTCTGCACCAATTCACTTACTTCAGGCGAGATGAAAGTTCCGCTGGCGATGCGCGCCATCAACTGCGCATATTCGCGCGCCGTGCCTTTGGGCAAAAGTTCGGCTGCCGTCGTTTGATAGGTCCAAATATCCAAACCATCAACGGCGCTTTTATTGATCGAAAGCATAAATTCGATTTGCGCTGTCCGCCATTGCGTGTCGGATAAATACAACTCTATCAAACGATCCAAATAACTCGTATCGCCATAGGAAACTTCAACAATTACATCTTGAAGGTGGCTCACGGAGAGAGAAGGTATTTCGTGATCGAAGGCCGCAAGAGTGGAACCCAGGATAAGTCGGATTGGTGTGTGGTGCACCAATCCAGCCTTCTGCATAACAGATGCGATCTTTTCTGTTCCAAGTCGGGTTATTAAATAGTCTGTCTCCGCATTACCACTATAGTGGATCATAATTCGCGCCAGGTCGTCGAGGGTTACCATCGCAGTCTGGTCACGCGCGAAACCGAGATCGTCAACCTGTATGCCCAGGCTGCGGAGTCCGGTGGAGTGGGCGCTGCCATCGGTCATCGGCAGGTGATATTTTTCCACATCGCTGATCAGAATCCGTTCATTGGGATCGAGTTCGCCATTCACAACTGCATCGGCATATGCAGCAAGGATGATTATTTTCATTGCCGAAGCCATGACGAGCGGCTGATCGGCATTGTAAAATAGGGCAGACCCATCCTGGACATAATCCCCGTTTTCATTGAAAGTGTAGGCAGTCATGGCCGTCGAGTCCGGGTTGGCCAGGATGAAATCAGCCAATCCTCCCTTCAGGTTGTTGGTCTTAATAAATAACCAAATGCCTCCCCCAATCACTCCTGCAAGGACCAAAGTAAGTATGGCAATCCAAACGGAAATATTCTTCAAATGGGTACAAACATAGTGTGTTAGGGGAGTAGAGTCGCTCATCCTTGCCTCGTGCTTTCAATTATAAATCGAGGATCTTCAAACCTCCTAGCACATTAATACTCCTGTCAGCCGCAGAATGAGCAAATCTTCGAAGGCATCGAGACCTGATATGAAACCCGGCATAGGAGCGGTCCAATCGAGGGCTACATTGACCGGTATCCCCAAATCGTCTGGCACAGTAAACCCATCGTTGGTGACGCGCAGATTCATTTTCTTCATCTCAAGGAATTCGGTCGAATACGCAAGATGCACTGCTACGGTATCGTAAAGAATGCTGCTTTCGGTATCGGGCTGGCCTTCGAGCCACGAACGGTAGTTCTCGATCACTGCCTGCACCAGCGGATCACGGCATTCCCTGACGACGGCATATTTGGGGGCGCGCAGTCGCACCTGGCCGCATGTGTCGAGCGGGGTAATGGTCATATCGAGCCAGGGGGCTTGAAAGACAACCTGGCAGGCCTTCAGGTTATAGAGGACATTCCATTCGGCAATCGCCCCGCCAATCCCATCTTGATGCCTTTCTATACAGCCGAGCATCCCGACGAAGCGGGTCTTACGGGCAACGTGGGGCGCGCGTCGAAGGACTTCGGCGATATTCGTCAGAGGACCGATGCAGATCAAGGTTACAGGAACCGTTGAGGCCTCGATTGTTTCGATGATCGCGCGAACGCCATCGCGATATAACCTCCCCGGGTAAGAGTCTAAGCTATAGCCCTCAATCCACTGCACCTGACGCCCCTTCTGATCTGACTGCTTGATCCCAACCCCAACAGGCACATCGGTCCGTCCCGCCACTTCGAGCAGTCGCGCAATGATTGCGGCGCGATATTCGGTGTCTTCAGTATTGGAAACAATTAGTCTGGCATCCAACTCCGGACACTTGAGCAACAATGAAAGCGCCCAGGTGTCGTCAATGTCGCCTCCAATGTCGGTGTCAAGGATGACGGGGAGCCGGTCGTTTGGCTGTTTCATCATTTCTCTATGCGGCGGAGTTACCTATTGCCAGTTTGGAGTTCGCCCGCCATGGCCTGCCCGGCCGCCTGGATGGCAGCCAGCTTGTACTCCCGGCTCCAGCGGTTGACCGGGATCAGGTCGAATGTGCGCGCCTGCACGTGCTGGATCCAGCGCTCCATGCTCAACAGGCAGGTGATCATTCCCCCTCCGCTGCCGCCGGCGGCTGCCACGGCAATCACCGGTTTTTGGTAGAAGATGCTCTTGCCATGCTCGCGGGTCGCTTCGCAACGCCGCAACCGGTCGGTGAAGGCCTTGGCCGATTCGCTCATCTCACCCCAGTAAACCGGCGTCACGACCACAATCCCATTGGCTTGGGCCAGGCGAACATGCACAGCCTGGAAGTCGTCTTCTTCCTGGCAGCAATGTTCCTCAAGACAAGTCCCCCAGCCGTTATTGCAAGCATGGCATTTGTCAATCTTCAGGTCATTCAGCCGGACTTCTTCGGCTTCGCTGCCAACGGCGCGAATCCCTTCGGTCACTGCTGAAGCACAAGCAGCGGTTAATCCATCCTTATTTGGGCTGGAGGAGAATACGAGGATTTTCATAACGCACCTATTTCATGAGGGGTCTGGTTCTTTGAAACCTAACGGTTCACCAGGTCGAGGTGGTAATTGTAGATGGTTTCGTAATGTCTACCCAAAACAATGCTGATCTCTCCACTGCTCATCTCGTAAAGCATCGACCAATCGGTATTCGGTTGAGATACTTCTTTCAGGAGCGCCATCGCCTCTGCGGGATTCAGAATCCCGCCAGTTTCGGTGAACCGCTCATTGATCCTGTTAAATCGCACACAGCCTCCATCCCCGCTTGGGGTGCAACGCAGGTAATTGGTGGCGATGTGCCAGGGATCTTCGTTGGGGAGGATGTGCATCTTATCTTGATAGTATTCTATCAAAACAGCTTTACCGTTTCTATCGGCGATGAGGTAATGGATCGGCGGACCACCGGTGAAATCAATATTATATGCACTGATGATGGTGACAGCTTCCTGTGTTGTTCGGGCATGGTCCAGGATTTCGCGCATGATGGGAAGCGATCCAATGGTCGGCTTGTTGGGGTCGTTGCCGCCGGTACTTATCGATACGGCTGCCATGGCGATCGCCAAGCCATATTCATTCATCCCATCGATCGGCATGAAAGGAGCGGATAATAGGAACTGGCGGTCTTTCAAGGCCAGAGTGGTGGGATGTCTGGCAGCAACTACATCAGAGGTGAGATAGTCGATATTTACCATGGAGACCGAGGCGTAGCCATCCGGAGGATCGGTGAAGAGCAGAAGGGCTGGGGAACCTCCCCAGTCGAAATTCCTGCCGTAGAGCAGCTCTCCCGGATTTCCCAGGGCTGCAAAAAGAGAGCAGGCCTGTCCTAGATCTGGTATTGTAACGGGGAGGTCTCCCATAAACGCCTGATCATATCCCCCTTGGTAATGCATAATGAAAAGTGGATAATCATCGACCTGTTCCACACTTCGGAGTGTGACGAAAGCATCCTCCGACAGTCCGAAAGTATCCTGCGTGGCAGTTGGCGTGATGGTCGGTTCGGTTGGAGAAGAGCCGCATCCAACGAATAGAAGCAGGGACAGAGAAGCAAGGAAGATGACAGGGATGAATCGGCAATCTCTTTCTTTCATACCAATCCTCCAAAGAGAAATTTAGCTCTGCTTCTAGGGAGTGGGTTTTGATGGAGGGCGCGAGAGGTTATTCACCAGAGGCCGAAGATCGAATTTGGGTGTTCCGAAGCGGTCGCAAAGCCCAAAAGCGACATGGATCGGGCTGCCTTCCACATTCCAGATCTTGTCATGGTAGAGGTTATCGCGCCACTCGTAGAAATACAACCCACGGATGGGGTTGCCATATTCATCGTCGAGACGCTTGATCAGCGCCAGGAATTCCTGCATAGCAGCAGCATAGCGCTCGTTGTCGCTTTCTGGCACCACCAACCGCTCGCCCTCGCGATGATACCCAACGGCAGAGGGAAACCCTGTCTCGGTCAAGATAAGCGGCTTATGCGCTTTATTCAACTGTTCCAGCAAAACGCGGAAGCGCGCCTCGTAATCCGCCAGACGCTCGCGGCGTATGCGGGTATCGAGTAGAAAGCGGCGGCTTTCCTCGAATGCCCCAAAGGTGAACCAGCCGGCAGCATCCATTGGATAGAGATTGACGCCGACGACATCACAGGCTTCGATCAACGGCCACAGCCATTCGTGGAAGTATCCTTTTTCGTCGAAGACGATGCCTTCCATGGCATAGGTGAGCGGCGTCGCGTATCCGTGTTCATCCAACCAGCAACGGTAGGTTCGCAGGACATTTGCCAGGCCCTCCGATAAAGCTGCAGTGAATTGCTTCTTCTCGGGTTCGTCGCCGCCCTCGCGCAGTTCGTTGCCTGCACAGATGGCATCCAGCGGAACATCCAACTTATGATAGGCAGCCAACTCATCCAGGCGGACCTGGGAACGCCAGTCGCGGAGTAGTTCCTGTCCATCAACGTGTATGCCTCCCAACAAGCTCATGCCGTGCTGCCGGAGTGCTGGTGCAACACCCCTGGCGTAATCGAATGAATAACTGCGCACCGACCCCAGCCCATTTCCAGCCGCCAGAGAGATTTGCCGGTCTAGGGAAATTCCTCCTCCGCTGTGTATCCAAGCGCCAATTTTCATAAAATCACCTTGTAAAACTAGTATCTTCTCAAAAAAAAGGGGAGGATGGGGGGTGTGCGGGCGGCGAAGCCGCTCGCACACCCCCCGCTCCCCTCTTTATTGGATTGATACTAAAACTAACCTTTCAGGCCGGTGGTCACGATCCCTTTTAGGATATATTTTTGCGCCAGGAAGAAGGCGATGATGAGCGGCAAACAATAGATCACGTTTCCAGCCAGGGTAAGGATGACGTAAGACCCGGAATGAGGCCTGAGAAAGGCGGTTTGCAAAGCGACAGGGAGCAAGGTCTTTTCGCCACTCAGGAACAGAAGGGGTGTCAAGTAATCGCCCCATACCCAAGAGAAGTTCCAAATCATTGAAACCGAGAGAACTGGTTTTGCGTTCGGGAGAAAGATCTGAAGGAAGATACGCCATGGACTGGCGCCATCCATTTCTGCAGCCTCTTCCAATTCCTTGGGGAAATTCATAAAAAATTGCCGAAACAGGAAGATGCCAACCGAACCTGGAACGAGCGCCCAGATCAACCAAGGCCAGTAGGTATTGGTCAGGTGCAACCTGGCAAAAATGATGAATTGCGGAATGGTCAACACCATACCAGGGACGAACATCATGGCAATGACGATAGAATACAAGCGCTTGCTCCCCGGCACCTGGTAGCGGGCAAATCCATAACCCGCCAGCGCGGTCATAAAGGTGCTGATGAGTGCAAATCCAATGGCAATGAGAAATGTGCGCCCGGCAATGGGTCCAAAATTGGTCCGATTGAATATCTGGAGGAAATTTTCCCAGTGTGGCACAGCAGGAAAGACACGAACGGGCCAGGTAACGAATTCGCTGTCATCGGGGTTTTTCAGGGAATTTACCAAAAGAAAGAAGATGGGGATGAATAGAAACAAGCCTGTGACAAGCAGGATGCCATACCCCAGCGCCAGGTTGACGCGTTTTGCCAGCCAACCCTCACCCTGGATTTTCCGAACACGTAGCTCGGTGCTCATGATTTCTCTCCTTCCTGCTCCCCAGCTTGATACACCCAGAATTTTGCCGACCAGAAGATGAGCAAAGTCACAATGACCACGACAATGAATAACAGCCACATCAAGGCATTTCCATACATATAACGTTGCTTGCTATAGATCTGCTGCCAAACATGAATCATATACAGGTACACGCCGCGTGGCGGTACCTGAGTCAGATTGGTGGCGATCTTGGTCACCAACAAAGGCAGCGTGAGTTGCTGGAACGCGCCGATTAACCCCATGACCAATTGGTAGAATATGATCGGTGTCATCAAGGGCAGGGTGATATGCCAGAAGATCTGCAGCCTGTTGGCGCCATCGATCCTGGCGGCTTCGATCAATTCATCAGGAATGTCCTGCAGGCCGGCAAGGAAGATCAGCATCCCGCCGCCCAATCCACCCCAGATGGCGATCACAGCCATGCCGATCATGGCGTAATCGGACATCCAGCCGATCGCTGTCCCCGGTCGAAAAACACTCACCAAACCATTCAAAAGGCCGTAATTTTTATCCAATAGGATGCCCCAGGCTGCAACCGCAGCAACGCCCGGGATGACACTGGGAATGTAATAAAGAGTGCGGAATAACCCGCGGCCCTTGACATCTTGATTGAGAATAAGGGCGAGCAAGAACGACAGGATCATCCAGGTGGGAAGATTGACAACGACCCAGAGCAAGGTGCGCGCAATGGAAAAGGTTACATCTGGATCCGTGAAGGCGCGCTGGTAGTTTTTCAGACCGACCAGTTTGACGGTGGCAAAATTGAGGCCATCATAGTTCGAAAAGGAGATCAACAGGCCAACAACGAGCGGGAAAATGCCAAGCAGAATGAAACCGATCCACCAGGGTGATGTAAAAAGGTAGAAAGCCAGCGTACGTTGTTTGGTTCTGCCCGACATCCGGTGTTGTGTGGTTTTTTGACCGGCAGGTGAGGATTTCTGCCTGGTGAACAAAGCCTGAGCGCCCATACCATGCACCTTTTCGAGAGATTATTTGGGAGGCCGGGGACTTCCCGGCCTCCCAAACTGAGTCCCGGAAATTAGAGGGAGAAGTTACCCTGTAATGCGATCGATGCCTTCGCTAATGGCGGTGTTGACTTCCGAGGTGATGCCTTTGATCATATCATCGAAGGAGATCTGACCCTTCATGACCTGATCCAGGTATTTCAGATAGGCATCGGAGACAGTGCTCTCGCCGATGAACGGATTGAATTGCAGCGGAGGCGTGTTGAGCTCCAACTCGCCCTGCAGCACCTTGTAGCACTGCTTGTGATAGTCGCTATCCTGCGGCAGCAGCGGCACCAGGGACTTGAGCGCCGGGACGCCCCATCCGCCCTTGGCGCGATCGACTGCTGGCTGGTCGCCGTTGTAGTACTCGAAGAGCAACCAGGCTGCATCATGATTGGCGCCTCCGGCCAGCATGACCATGCCCGTGGCAGTGATCGTCGGGTCAAGGCGCTTGCCCGACCAGGTTGGGGCGGGCAGCATCATGATCTTGCCGCGGGTCGTGTCGGTTTCGGCCGATTGCATCATCCAGTAGCCATGCTGCAATTGAGACAGGATTCCCGTCGAAAAGTCACCGCCACCCCACCAGTTCGGCGAGGGATTGGCCGGGCTTGTCGTGAGTTTCTCGTTGGCCATGGTAACGAAGTATTGGACGATGGCTTTGGCATCATCGCCAAAGGTGATCTTTTCATACTGGTCACTGTAGAGCTTTTCACCCTTCTCGGCCAGCATGACCATCCAATCGCGATCCGACCACCAGTCGAGGTTGCCGTCGAAACCGAAGTGAACGATGCGATCGCCTTCCAGTACGGATGTCGCCTTCGCATTTTTATAGACCTGATCATAGGTCAATGCCTTGGTGTCATCAGGAATAGGAAGCCCGGCGGCCTGGTATAGCTCTGTGTTGATGAAGAGGGTCATATCCGGCGAGGCATCCTTGCACATGCCGTATATGGGTCCAGCGCCGATTTCCAGCGCGCTTTTACCCTTGTAGTAATCGTTGAAGCTGTTCAGGTCGTCCATTTTGAGAATTGTGCTGGCTGAGAAATACGCGCTCAGATCATAGATCAGCTTGCGGGCCAGGAACTGCGGGATGCTCGGCGCCTGGCAGCGATATAGATCTGGCGGGGTGCCAGCGGCCAACATGGCAAAAAGTTTGATTGCATCCATTTCGATGAACTCAACCTTGACGCCGGGATACTTGGCCTCGAAGGCTGCCTGCTGGTCCTCGGACCACTCGGGACGGTGGTGCATGAAGACGACCGTGCCCTCGATCTTCTTGGGCGGGGGCGCCTGGGTGGGGGCCTCAGTGGGCGCTGTAGTGCTGACCGGAGGTGCTGCAGTGGGAACAGCTTTTGGCGCGCAGGATGCCAACACAGCACCTGCTGCGGCCAGGCCGGAGAGTTTCAGGAACTCACGGCGGGAAAGATTTTTCGTAGTCATGTTCTCTTCCTCCAAAAGGATGTAAGATTTTGCTGAAATGTTCGGATTGAAACGATGGGCATTGGTACTCCGGGCCACCTCCTCTCTGAATATGAAGATTAACTCTTTCGGTGAATGCAAGAAGAGCGAATCACCAATTCTGTTTCGTATAATATTTGGGTGGGACGTGCATCAGAATTTTCAACCATTTCGACTAGGAGCCGCGCCGCGGCTTTGCCGACCTCCCGCATGGGTTGTCGGATCGTCGTCAATGGGGGATCGGAGAACTCAGCCTCGGGAATATCATCATAACCTACGATGGAAATATCCTCAGGCACCTTCAAGCCGGCCTCGTGAATGGCGCTTATCGCTCCTTTCGCTATCCGGTCGTTATGCGCAAAAACGGCGGTCAAGGGCGCCCCTCTCGCGAGCAATTCTTTCATCGCGCCGTAACCACTGCGGTGGAGCCAGCTCGTTCCATGAACGATCAAATCCGGATTTTGGGCAATGCTGGCGGATGCCAGAGCCTGCATGTAACCTTCCGTCCGGTCGCTGACCGACTTCCAATCCGCTGGGCCGCAGATCAGCGCGATTTGGGTATGTCCAAGTTCCACCAAATGCTGGGTGGCTTTTCGTCCGCCATCCACATTGTCAACCTCGACAACACTAAATTCCGCATCGGGTAGATAGAAGCCAGTCGAAACGATGGGGATTCCACTTTTCTGCAAGTTTCGCAAGTGTTCCAGGTCATCCGGACAACCGGCGCGAACGAACAACACGCCTTCTATGTGACGCTGTGTAAGCAAGCGCAAGAACTTTGGCTCATCCTGTGGATTGCACCCTGTACTCCCCAACATAAAAAAGTAACCATGTTCGTGGGCTTCGATCTCCGCCCCCGTGACAACCTGTGAAAACCAATAATCCGAAAAATCCGAGGCAATCAGACCAAGGGTATAAGTACGTTTGGATGCCAGACCGCGCGCGCTGGCAAACGGCTGATAACCGAGTTCGTCTATCAGTTGTTGGACGCGTTGACGGGTCTCCGGAGATACATCGGGACGGTTGTTCAGAACGCGCGAAACGGTTTGAATGGAAACCCCGGCTTTTTCCGCAACTTGCTTGATCGTGAAATGCGTACTATTTGCCACAGGATACTCACTTGGTGTTCCGTTATCGCTCCCGTGAGCGCTACCGTTAGCGTTCACATATAGTTTAGCAAAGAATCGTCCCGTTGTCAATAACCCAGAAAGAATTTTAAGGTCGAAATGATTGCGGCCGATGCGCCCCCCCACCTTCCACCTTCTTTTTGAGAAGTTACTTATCTCACTTCAAATGTGCAGAATGGTTCCGTCTGCAACGCCGATAAAAGCTGCTGCATTTATACCAAAACCTTGGGGCGCCAGGATGGCTGTAATGTCTTTCCCTACCAGCAGGTCGTCCCGCCAGAGCTTCCAGGTCTTGCCGCCGTCGGTCGAGACCAGCAGCGCGCCGCCATGCAATACGAGGATGCCAGGCCGGACGGAAAAGTCCGGCGCGCGAGAGATGGCATTGATCGGCTCTTTGAGGCGGGATCTGCCCAAGCGCTTCCAAGTTTGACCTCCATCGATGGAGCGCAGCAGCCCCTGGTTTTCTGTCCCGGCGAACAGCGTCCGATCGCGGACGAAATCCGGCGAGAGGGCAAGACTGAGTACGGCCTCGAAACCGACCGGCAGGCTAACCTCCCGCCAAGCGCGCCCTCCGTTGGCGCTGCGGAAAATTCCGCTTTGGGTGCCCACAAAAAGCGTCTCATCGTTGGTAAAGTTTGGGGAAATGGCCAGGCAATTTGTGTTCAGATCCATCAGGCCGAAGTTCCAGGCATTCCAATGCCGCCCGCGGTCGGATGAACACAATACGCCATCCTCCAGCGTGCCAGCGAAGAGAATGCCATCCTGCGCGTAATCCGGCGAGATCGTCAATGCATTTATGACTGGCGGTGGCGAAGGAATTTGGGCGGTCTCCCAATGTTGACCACCATCTGACGAATGCAAAATCCCGCCGTTCAAGCCAACAAACACACTTGGGTCGCGCTCGAAATCCGGAGAGATAGCTACCGCCAGAGCTGCCAGAGGCGCGCTGAGATTCAGCGATTGAAAAGCCGATTGCCAGTTCCCGCCATCCGCGGAACGGTACAGCCCGGACAAGCGCGCAGCAAAACATACGAACTTCCCGCCGCTGAATTCTTTCGAGGCAGCGAATTGATAGACATGATCTTCAGGCAAGACGGTGGATGTATTCATGGCATCTAGGTTTTGTGGTATGCGAGAGGCGGGTCCTTGCGGTGGATCAGAACGTCTACGGTCAAGGCCAGCGCGGCGCCGTGAATGGCGCTGAAGGTGGCAGCTTTGATCACGGATGCGGCGTCATAAATTCCTGCTTGAGTCAACCCCACAATCTCGCCTTTGATGACATCGAATCCGTAACCTGGCCCGGTTTGGGCAATCCGGCTGAGTATCTCATCGGGTTTGAAACCGGAATTTTCGAGCAAAGCGCGCATGGGCGTCTCGAGGGCGGTGGTTAGGATGTGGTACGCCATGCGCTCATCAATACTTTCTGCGGTTTGTTTCTTCTTCTGCAAGGCTGCCTGGCAAGCCAGGAGAGCCACACCACCGCCAGGCAGGACGCCATCACGGATCGCGCCGCGCATCGCTTCTGCGGTACGTTCAGCAAGGGCTTTGCGCGCCTCCAGGGCTATGGGAGTGTTTCCACCTGCCCAGAGCACGGCCGAACCGCCGATCATTTTGCCGATCCTTTGCTGTAATCGTTTACGAGTATCTGGATCGGCTACGTTCTGCAGGGCAAGGCGTAATTGGGCGATGTGTTGGCGCAGACGGCGCGGGTCGCCGCGGCCGCCGACGATGCCGAACTGGTCCGCTTCGACCCAGGCTCGCCGCGCCTGCCCGAGGTCCGCCAGGCGCACCGAGTTCAAAGTATCGCCAGCCGCCTGGAAGAAGGCGCGTCCGCCGGTCTGAAGCGCCAGGTCTTCCAACGCTTCGCTGCGGGTGAGGCTGTCCAACGCGGGTGCTTTGACAGCCACCACGCCGATCTTTGCGCGGTTGGCCAGCAACATTGCCAGAGCACGCTCTGAGAGGCTGGCTGCAATCAGCAGCAGGGATTTGATGCCGGCGGTTGCGGCCATGTCGAGCACCGGCAACAATTCCTGGGCTTCTTTGATCTCGAGGTCGGTGCACAGGATATGTAAATTCTCCAGTTGCGCCCTGCCATGGATGCGGTCCGAGAACATCTCGCGGGAAAGGATGCCGCCATCCCAATACATGCCCTCCACGTACTCACGATCCATTTCACGCCCCCGGTCGGTACGGAATTCGAGTCGCCCATATTCGCCGATGATGTCGAAGATCTCGCCAAGCATCTTTGCCAGCGGGGGATCGTAACAGATGGTCTCGGCCAACCGGGCCAACTGCTCCTTGCCTTCAAGGTGGATGACCTGCTTTTCCAATTCATCCAGGATAACTTTATATGCCGCTTCCAGGTACTGACGCAGGCGCATGGCGTTGCCCCCTGCGACGATGTAGCGGATGCCTTCGGTGAAGATGGTTTGGAATAACACCGCGGCAGCGGCTGTGCCGTCGCCGACCGTTTCGTGAAGATGCCACAATACTTGACGCAAGTACATGGCCCCCATGTCCTCATCGCGGTCTTGGAGTTGAATAATCCGCCGGGCGATGACCGCGCCGTCATCGAGCAATTCCGGCCGGCCGACCTTCGATTCCTTCTCGTTGAGGACAAGGCGCGGCAAAGGCCCCAGCGTAGGCCGGATGGCAGCCACCAGCTTATTAATGCCTCCCTGCATCCCTTTGTAGACTTTGGGTTGGAAAACGACTTCCGGGGTTTGCCAATTCGGATGATGCTTTGCCATCGCCTCACCTCAGCGTAAATGCAGCCCGCGCCCGAATAGCGCGCGACGAACTTCCAACCAACAGCTCGAATTCGCCAGGTTCTGCCACCCAGCGCTTTTGCTGTGGATCATAGAACGCCAGCGCCCGCTCGTCCAGGGTAAAGGCGACGATCTGTTCCTCGCCTGGCTCCAGCGCCAACTTGGCAAAGCGTTTGAGTTCCTTCCGTGGTCGCGGCAGGGAAGACACTTTGTCGCTGACGTACAATTGCACAATTTCCTTCCCAGAGACATGTCCCGTGTTCTTTACTGTGAGCGAAACCTGCACCGGCTCGCCCATTCTGGCAGTTTTGGCGACCTTCAGATCGCTGTACTCGAAGGTGGTGTATGACAGGCCGAAACCGAAGGGAAAGAGCGGCTCGACATCCTTCTTATCGTAGTAGCGGTAACCGACGAAGATGCCCTCGCCGTAAGTGACTTGGCGCGCGCCGGGGTAGGAGGAATTGATAAATGCCGGGTTGTCTTCCAGCCGCTTCGGGAATGTGACCGGCAGTTTCCCGGACGGATTGACTTCGCCCAGCAGCACATTTGCCACGGCATTGCCATTCTCCTGGCCGGGATAATAGGCCAGCACCAACGCAGCAACCTCATCCAGCCAGGGCATGGTTACCGGCGAACCGGCGTTCAGCACGACCACAGTCTTAGGGTTGGCGTGCGCCACGGCGCGGATCAGCTCGTCCTGCCCGCCAGGGAGGTCCATGTCGGCGCGGTCGCCGCCCTCGGATTCGTAATTCTCCGGTAATCCGGCAAAGACAAGGGCAACACCGCAACGCTGCGCCAGTTCGACGGCACGCCTCAGGCGATCATCCTCGCCGGGCTTGTACATCCTTGTCAACGCCAGCCAGTATGCACAGATTTCCTGGCCGGGACGTTTGAAATATTCAATTCGCAATTCATAGCTCTGACCTTTGCGCAATTCCTTTGACAGGATCGCTTCCGTTTCGAATTCTTCCCCCATCGCGGGCTGGTTATGGACAAGCAATTTCCCATCGATGAACATACGGCAGTCGCCAGTACTGTGCAGCACGAACTGGTATTTCCCACTCGCCGGGACTGTCAGGTGCGCCGACCAGCGCGCCGAGAATTGCGGCTCGGGTTGCTGGGCAGAGCTATAAAAAGCCCAATATGCTGGAGCGGTTTCCACACTGACCCGCGCGGGCTTTCCGGAAAGGTCGGGTGTGGCGAAGAATTCGGCCTTCATCCCGCTGCCGCTCCCGTCCGGCAGGGTCAACCACTCGGCGCGTACGATCGGCGGGGAATCGAAATTATCACAGCCTTGCTCGTACTCGACTTTCACGCCCTTCCCCAGCTTTGCCTTTAATGCCTCCAGCGGGCTGACGCGATAGGGCGGATTGACGTGCGAACTACCGCCGCCCTCGATCACCGCCTCGGCTGCGTTCGGGCCGATCACCGCCACCGATTTCAGGCTGCCCCTCTCCAGCGGTAGGATTCCAGCATCGTTCTTCAGCAGTGTGATGGCCTCCTCGGCCAATTCACGCGCCAGCACCTGGTGCACCGGCGTATTGACCGCGCCCGCTGCGCCTTTGCCCATCCTGCCAGATTTGATGATGATGCGCAAGATGCGGCGCACGGCCGCGTCAATGACGGATTCGTCAATTTGCCAGTTGTTAACCGCCTGCAACAGCAGGCTGCCGTAATACTTGGCCGGGCCGGGCATTTCCAAATCGAGGCCGCCTTTGAGCGATTCGTAGATTTCGTGGTTGGCGCCCCAATCCGAGACCACGAAACCCTCGAAGCCCCACTCATCCTTCAATATCTCGGTCAGCAAGTGATGGTTCTGGCTGGCGTAGACGCCGTTGATGCGGTTATACGAGCACATTACCGTCCAGGGCTGGGCTTCCTTGACCGCGCCCTCGAAAGCCGGCAGGTAGATTTCGCGCAATGTACGCTCGTCCACCTCCGTGCTGGCGCGGCCGCGTTCGATCTCGTAGTTGTTGCCGGCGAAATGCTTGACCGAGGTGCCGACTCCCTGGCTCTGCACCCCCCTGACGAATCCGACCGCGATGCGGCCGGCCAGGTAGGGGTCTTCAGAGAAACTCTCGAAGTTGCGCCCGCCCAGCGGCGAACGGACGATGTTGACGCACGGGCCGAGCAGAATGTCACAGCCCATGCCGTGCGTCTCTTCTCCAATCGCCCGGCCGATGCGCGCCACCAGTTCCGGGTTCCAACTGGCGGCCATCGAGATGCCGGTTGGGAAGCAAGTGGCCGGACCGACGATGCGCCCCGTCTCCGGGTCACCGGAACGCACCCCGTGCGGGCCATCGGTCATCGTGATGGAGGGGATGCCCAATCGTTCGATGGGCACGGTGTTCCAGGCATCCTTACCGGAAAGCAAGGCAATCTTTTCTCTGAGGGTCAGTTGGGTTAAAAGGGTTTCGAGTTTTGGAGTTTTCATTTTTTACACACGATAATGTGCAAGTGGTCTGTACTATCTCTGTATTGTCCTAGCTCACAAGTCTCTGCGGCAACCTGCACGACATTCGCATATGCTTCAGGGTCATCTGAAGCGAGGCGTTCCAGTGGTGATCCCATTCCTCCAGCGAAACCTTCTGCGCCCGCGTAACTGATAACTTGCAAACCGGCCTTCTCAATTTCGTCGAGTGCAACTTCGGGCGTTGACCAATAAGCTTCTGTAAAGCCGGAAAGGCTCTGCCCTGTGAAAATGTGTTCATTCAGCATTGAGCGAAGGGTTGAAATGTCCCTATACCAATGAGCTAGATCAGCAATCCCGGTTCTCATTATTCCCCATGAGTTGAGATATGCAACAATAGCTGGGCATTGTGGCTTGAGGATACGCTTAAGTTCCTGCAGGACTCGCGCGCGTTCTTCCGGCATGACGATATGATACATAGGCCCCAACAGCAAGGCCGCATCAAAGGACTCGGACACAAGAGCGCTCATATCCCGAGCATCGCCCACGATAATCTGTTCGGCTGAAAGCCCAAGTTTATCGAGTTGAGCACGGGCGAGTTGGATTTCGACGACTGATAGGTCAAACAGGGTTACATGATAACCCCGTCGGATTAGCTCGATGGTATAGCGCCCCGGGCCACCACCAATATCGCAGACGCGCCCCCCTTTTGGAAAATACTTATCGATTAGCCATAGGGTACTTGCAAATTCAATTTTGCAGAGCGGCAGGTCGAGACGACCCCATTCACGTTCTGCATTGCTGTTGTAGAAGTCCATTACAATTTTGCTCATAGCACTTCTTGACTATGCCATGATTGGATCGAAGAAGTCCAATCATGTGCTATCATTTGACATCTGTTATCGTTCCCGTTAGCGCTCCCGGAAACATAGACATGATAACAAAAACCGGGAGGCTTGTCAACAAAAAGGTGAAATTCTTGAAGAAGTTATGGCGCCGGTGAAGAGTTCAGCAGCGGAGGCTCCGTAACCGGAGCTGGGCGGTGGACGAAACGGGCAAACAGCAAGGCGGCGACCAAGCGTCCAATCCCTGAACCGAGAAAAATGGCAATATAGCCCCACTTGGTGATCAACAAGCCACCCAGCGCCGCCCCGGCTGCCAGGGCGACCATGATGATAATCTGGTAGATCGCAGTATAACGCGCCCGTTGTTCGTCTGGGGTCAGTTCCAACAGCAAATTGAACGAAGCCAAGCCGTAAGCGCCCCATAGAATGCCGCTGCCGATGTTGATGGGGATGAGGTGCCAGATCGAGCGGGTGAATATCCAGCAGACAGGCAGGATCGGGATGAGTAATCCGCAAATGAGTTGCAGCCGGTGCGCCCCCCAACGGTCAGCCAGTTTGCCCAACGGCCTTTGGAAAAGGAGCGTCGAAACAGAGCCGACAACGCTGAGAATCCCCACTTGTGTGGCTGTGCCTTTCAGGTTTTGCACCATGTAAACGCTGAAGAACGGCCCGGCAATATTCAGGGAGAAATTCCACAGGGCCGCCGTAAGGGTCAGGGTCAGGAAGCTGGAATGTGAGCGCAGGTCGCGCCAGAGCGCCGATGGGGCAAACGAGATGCGGGTCGGGGGAGCAGAGGGGGGCGGCTCGTGCAAACGGGAGAAGTAATAGGTCGAGGTTATACCGAGAGCAAAGGCCAATCCCAGCGCCAGTTGATAGCCTCCTGGCTGACCGAGGCGGGTGATCAACTCGCCGATCACGAGAATGGTGAGCATGCCGGCGATCCCCATTACGAAGTTGCGCGATCCAAAATAGCGACCGCGTCCCTCCATCGGAACGATATCCGCGGTCATGGAGACCCAGGCGGGGAAAGCCAGGTTGGCAAATCCGTCACGAACGACAGAGAATGTAATCACTGCCAGTACCAATCCCTGCCCAATCAGCATAAAAGGAGCTACAGCCAGCAGGAGGAACATCAGACGGGCAATCCCCGCTCCGAAAATAACGGTGATCTCTTTGCGCTTCCGAAAGTGTTCGACGAGCATTGCCCCCGGCAGCAGCAACAGCGCCGCGACCAGGTTGGACAACGAACTCATCAACCCGATTTGCGCACGGGTTGCACCCAATGCCAACACGTACAATGTCAGATAAGTAAGGTAGATGTTATCGCTGGCCGCGGCGAACAAGCCATCGTAAAAGAAACGGCGGAGGTTACGTTGTGTTTCGACGGGGAGCGCATAAGCCCAATCGCCGCCGGTGACCAGAAGTGCAAACGATTGACGGATACGATTTAGAATGATTTTGGGAGGAGCAAACTGCTTTGACATTGACTGATTTTAATCTTATTTTGGTGTCACCGGCGCGCCGCCGAGATTGGCCGAGGCGTGCATCGCCAGCGTGACCGCCTGATCGGTGCGCGCCTGGATCGGACCGTACTCAGGTGCCGCGTCCTCGCGGATGGCGCGCACCAGGCTCATCAGGCAGTCGGCAACGGAGATCATTTCATCATCCATCGAGTAGCCCCGGAACGGATTGCGCCAGACGATCTCAGGCTTGGTATGCGCCACCAATTCGCTCAGTGTCTCCGTCCCGCCGACATTGTGGAAGCGGCGTTCGACCGTGACCGGTTCCGGATCCCTGCCAGCCATAGGATGGAGCAGTCTGGAATTTGGCCGTGGCTCCATTCACTGATAACACCGGGACCTCAAACCCGATGTAGCTGCGTATGAGACTGACGCCATGATAGCCACGCCCCATGAAGTCGTTGTATACGGCATTCACCTGCCCGAAAACGCCGGCCTGGATCAGTGCACGCTTGATGCGTTCGTTTGGGCGGCGATAGTATTGCTCGGCGACCTCGATCTTCAGCCCGCGCTCGGTCGCCCCGGCGATGATGGCGTCCGCATCGGTCAAATCATGGGTGATGGGCGTTTCGAGCAGGGCATGCAGACCCAACTCGACAACGCGGCGGCCCACCTCTCCGTTGGCGGCATACTGCACCGAAACAATTGCCGCGTCCGGCCGAGTCTTCTCCTTCATCCGCTCCAGCTCGGTGAACCAGGGCACGTGGTATTTATCGCCAAGAGCCCTGGCCTTGCCTTCCGAACGGCCCCACACACCGACCAATTCCACATCTTCTTTCATCAGGGTCAGCAGCGGGCCGTAAAGATAGTCGCTGCGCTTGCCGATGCCTACGATGGCAAAACGGACTCTATTTTTCATCGTCACTCGCTCCTTTGCTAATTGGCAAGTATACTCTCCACATTCCTGCAAATAAGTGTATGATTTGAGGCCTGAGGAGACCCGCCATGCAACATCTTATTCCACTTCCTTCGTCCATTAAAACCAACCAGGGAAAATTCACCCTTGATCCGAAGACGGCTATCCGCGTTCTTCCTGATCGGGAGGAGGTTTGCCTGATTGCGCAATTTCTTGCCGGGCATCTCCGCCCAGCCAGCGGGTACGAATTGCCCGTGCTGCCTGCGGATGCCTCCAGCGGCGGGATCGTCCTGACAACGGAAGGGGTTGAAACAGACCTCGGACCGGAGGGCTACGAGCTGACCGTCGAACCGGGCAGGGTCCTCCTGCGCGCCCCGCAGCCGGCCGGACTGTTCCGCGGCGCCCAGACCATCCGGCAGCTCCTGCCTCCCGCAATCGAAGCGCGCACCTTGCAGCCGGGGCCGTGGCAGATGGATAACGTTTCCATTCGGGATGTTCCCCGTTTCACCTGGCGCGGCGTGATGCTCGATGTGGGGCGTCATTTCTTTAGCGTATCGGTGATCAAGCGTCTGATCGAGCAACTGGCTTATTATAAATTCAACGTTCTTCACTTGCACCTGACCGACGACCAGGGCTGGCGGCTGATGATCCACTCCTGGCCGCGGCTGGCCGAAGTTGGAGGCAGCACCGATTTCACCGGCGGTCCCGGTGGTTTCTACACCCAGGAGGAGTATCGCCAGATCGTCGAATACGCCGCGGCTCATTACATTACCATCGTTCCTGAAGTGGATATGCCTGCCCATATCAACAGCGCCCTGGCATCCTACGCAGAGTTGAACGCTTCCGGCCAGGCAAGTTCTTTGTACAGCAGTTATGGGGGCAAACCCAGTTCCCTTGCCATCCATAAGGAGGTCACCTACCGGTTCCTGGAGGATGTCTTGGGCGAGTTAGCCGCACTGACACCGGGACCATACATCCACATCGGCGGGGACGAAGCGGGGTCCACCGACGAGGCTGACTATAGGTTTTTCATCGAACGTGTCCAGAAAATCGTCCAAAGGGTGGGGAAGCAGACGATTGGCTGGGAGGAGATCAGCAAGGCTGACCTGCTTCCCGATACCCTCGTCCAGCACTGGTGGCAGGCGCCGCTGGCCCAGGAAGCCGCCAAGCGTGGAAATAAGCTGATCCTTTCGCCCGCCTCCCGGCTCTACCTGGATATGAAGTATGATGCGTCCACCCGGTTGGGACTGGATTGGACGAAGCGATATACCGAGACGCAAGATTCATACGATTGGGAGCCCGCAAACCTATTGGAAAATGTAGCCGAGGCATCCATTCTCGGCGTTGAAGCGGCTCTATGGAGTGAAACAACCATCTCTGTCGAAAATGTGGACTACATGCTGTTCCCACGCCTGCCCGGCTGCGCCGAGATCGGCTGGACGCCGCGTGAAAAGCGTAACTGGGAGGACTACCGCCGGCGCTTGGCAAACCACGGAGCGCGCCTGGCCGCGCTGGGGATCGGATTCCACCGGTCGCCGCAGGTGGACTGGGAATAAGCATCTGATTACATAATGAATGTCAAATCATTCTTCTGTTTCTCTGCCAGATGAAAACTCCAGGTGGAATGTTTTTGTCCCGGGATTTTTCGTATGATTTCGTAGTTCCCGTAAAATCCACGGAAGGAAATCTCGCCGTCATCGTTCGTGCGCGCCTTGAAGGGGGCAGTCAACCACTCGCCTTTGATGAGTTGCTTCAGGGTATTGAATGCCGGTTTGGGACGGTATTCTGCATCGATCAACCCGCCGCCAGGCATCCAGATATTGCGATCAGAGAAACCCCAATAGTTGATGGACACCACCGATGGATGTCCGAAGAACTGCCGGTACATCTGCTCGATGCACTCAGCTTGAGCCTCCGGCGTCCACATCCCATCGCGCCAGCCGCCCTCGATCTCATGCTCCCAGGCAGGTTGATGCAATTCGGTGATGTGGATGGGGCAATCCAGTTCGGCGTACATCTCCAGCGTATCCCAGATCTCATGCGGCCAGAGCCAGTGATTGACGGGGTGCACCTGCAGGCCAATGCCCGAGACTGGCGCACCACGCCGCTGTAACTCACGGATCAGGTCGAAGAAACGCTGACGGACCCTTGGCTCGAATTCCTGGTTGTAGTCGTTGACGATGAGCGCAGCCTTCGGGTTGGCGGCATAGGCCCAACGCAGGCTGTCTTCCACCCAATCAGCAGCTTCCGGTATGGGAATCTCGCGCTTGAAGGCGCCGGAGACCTCGATTCCCCGCCACATGGAAATTTCATGGTACCGGGATCGGAAACTGGGATTGGTCGCCTCATTCCATGAGATATGGTTGACGGCTTCATTGGTCACATCCCAGGTCTGGATCCAGGGCGCGAAACCCTTGACGATGTTCCACACCCGCGCCTTGATCAGCGTTTCCACCGAGCCTTTGGGCATATCATACAACCACTCCGGCACGCCGGCGCTGTACGGCCAGACCAGCGGGTGTCCCTTGGGCGTGACGCCGTTGGCATGGCACCACTCCAGGACGGGCATCAACTTTTGCCATTCGGTTTGTCCCGGCGCCTTCTCGTAGAACGGCCAGTAGAACGGGAAAATGGCGAAGTTGAACAGTTCCAGGAAACGCTGCTTGAACAGGTCCGCTCGGTAGGGCAGGTCGCCCCAGACCAGGTCGAAGATCAGGTTGCCGAAGAGGAAATCCTGGGTCTTCTGGGCGATCTCCACTTCCAGACCTTTGACCGGTTCGCCGTTCGCGCCGATGAAGCGAAGACGCGCCTCGCCTTTGCGCTGCTGGTCAACGTTCCGGTCGGCCTTCGCGCGCAGGTCGGTCCATTCTTGTTGATCTGCCATTGCATTGCTCCTTTCAATCATTCTGCAGGATATTATGTCAATTGCTCAGTCCAGTAAATAGCATTCCTTTCTGAATGTTCTTCTGGACCATGCTAAAAAGTATGATCATGGGCAGGATATAGATGACAGCCAGGGTGAGTACATATGGATTGTTGACCGGCCAACCCGCCAGCCAGGTTCCCATTAGTTGTGAGGGGTCGTTCAGGAACATTCTCGGCATGAGATAATCTCCCCATACTGCGTTGAAGGCAAAGATCAGCACGGTGGCCATGGCAGGTTTGGCATTGGGGAGAATGATTCTGAGGAAAATACCCGCCGGGGTCGCCCCGTCAATTTCAGCCGCTTCCTCCAATTCCTTGGGAAATCCAAGAAAAAATTGCCGGTACATGAAAATGTAGAGGGGATTGGTGGCGCCTAACGCAGCAAGATACCAGGGCCAGTAAGTATTGATGATGTGGTAATGGGCATACAGGATAAATTGCGGGATCAACAGGATGACATTCGGAACGATCATGAGCGCAATCACAATGGAAAACAGTTGTTTTTTCCAGATCCCGTCAATGCGCGCGAAAGCGTATCCGGCCATGGCGCAAGTGATACACGTAATGGCAGCGGTAGTGATCCCCAGGAAAAAGGTGCGCAACAAGGTTGGCGTTACTCCTGAATAGATCAACATGGTGTAATATCGATGCAGGTCAATGTGTTGCGGCAGGAACTGGATGGGGTAAGCAGAGAGTTCCTCCTGGGATTTGAATGATGAGAGCAATAACCAGAGAACCGGAAGGAGGATGACCAACCCCACCAAACTTGAGGTCAGATAAGTGGGGATTTTCTTCAGTCTTGAATTTCCGTATGTTTTGAACATCACGATTTATCCTTTCCAGGTTCTATTCAGCCGACTCACGCGTGTGGACCCAAAATCTTTGAGACCAAAAGACAACTAGAGATAGGACGACGATGCCAATAAACAACAGCCACAGTAATGCGGCTCCATATCCCTGGCGTTGGTTGGCGATGATTTGATGATATGCATTGAAAATGTAAAAATATATTTCCTGAGGTGGAATTCCAACATGCCCCATGCCTCCGCTAAAGACCATTAACAACACAAACGTCAGTTGCTGGAAAACATTGATCAACCCAACGATGAGTTGGAAGAAAATGATCGGGGTCATGAGCGGCAGGATAACTTTCCAGAAGGTCTGCCAATTATTTGCTCCATCAATTCTGGCTGCTTCCAAGAGTTCATCTGGAACATCCTGGAGTCCAGCCAGGAAAATGATCATCCCGGTCCCGAGACTGGACCAGATGACAATCGCGGTCAATACCTGGAGAGAGTAATTGGACAACCAGCCAATGGCAGTTCCGGGACGATAAATGCTGATGAGCGCATTTAGCACACCGTAGTTTTTATCCAGTAAGCTTCTCCAGGCCAGCATGGCAGCCGATGCAGGTATCAGGCTGGGAATATAGTAAAGCACACGGTAAAACCCTTTCCCTGTCCTGATTTGATTCAGCAGCAAGGCCAGGATGAACGGAATGGTCATCCACAGTGGAAGGTACAAGACCAACCAGATCAAGGTCTGGCGCAAAGAGTGACTCACCTCAGGATCACCAAACGCCCGTGTGTAATTTCTGAATTGAATGAATTTCATACTATCCCAATTCAATCCATCATAATTTGTGAACGAAATAATCAGACTGATAATCAGTGGGATGAAGGTCAGGAAGATCAAGCCGAAAAGCCAGGGAGTGAGGAAACCGAAGAAGGTGAGATTGCTCCTTTGGAAACGAGTCAAAGTACGGCGTCTCTTCCGTGGAACGAATATGCTCATTGCGACCATGCTCCTTTATTGCAATCGCGCCTAAGGTTCAGGAGGCGCGTGCAGAATGAACAGCCCGGCTTTTCCCGACCAGAGATTGCTCCATCCGCCGAAATGTGAGAAGTAGATATTCTCATCATCGCGCAGGTCGGCGCTGGTATAGATGCCGGGCGGCAATTGCTGCACAAAAAACACCTGGCCTGTGGCAAGATCGTAATACCACAGTTCACCGCTGCCGCCGCTTCCATCGCCTTCTTGACCTCCAGGCTTCTGGATGACGGACAGGATGTAATAGATTTTTGTCTCGTCCGGGGAAAGCGTAATGGCATAGGTGTAATCAATGATGCGGTTGTCGGAACTCGGTAGTTCATACCCCAAGTCTTTGAAAGTCTCGGAATCCACGTCGAATTCATAGATTTCTCCGCCGGTGGTGTTAATGTAGATTTTGCTGCCGTCTCGCTTTTCGGTTTGGCCGATCCAGAAGCCGTTGGTCATCTGGAAACCGGCATCCCTCATTACGCCGGTGTGGATGTTATAAACCCAGACCGAGTGTGTCTCGTGGCGCTGGTTTACAGCCTCAGTGCCGCGATAGGTGTAGATATTCCCGCTCGGAGCGACGATTATCTCGCGACTCAGCGGGTTGCCCAGTTTCCATGGGATGCCGGGGACTCTTTCAACGAGTTGGTTCGCCTGGTAATCGTACAGGATGATGTCGCTGGAGGGATGGGCAAGCCCAACCAACTGGTGTTCATCGTGGAGGATGTTCAACGCAATAATTCCCTCGTGTTCGGTCACGACCCCGCCGGGCAGGGAGGCACTCAAGTCCGACCACGTAGTGGAGACAATATCATACGCGAAAAGATGACTGCCGCGGTAGGTGGGCAGGGTATCGATCTGCCATTTCAGATCGTGGAAACTTTGCGAGCCCATGTACATTTTGCCATCTGTAAAAATCATGCGCGTGTGACCTTTTGGGATCCCTTCTCCTTTTTGCGCATTACCGGCTGCGGCGACGACATCCAGGAAGGTGCCGAGAAAAAGCCGCTCGCCAGTTTCTGGATCATAGCGAAAGACCGGGAAATCTTCGCGCCTGTCGGCTCGCACACTGGTGAAGCCAATGTAAATACGACCTTGATTATCCATACCCATGCCGTTCCAGCACTGCTGCAACTCCATCCCGGTGGGGGCGAGGTCGTCGAAAGAGATCTGCGCCCACCGAATGCCTTTATCGCCAACCGTCCAGGTCGGCGTTGGGTCGAGGGGGGCTACGGTCTCAACTTGGGTTGCAGGGAGTGTCGTGACCGGTTGAGGTGCTTTTCCACATGATGCGATGATGAGCAATATGAGCGCCAGGAAGAGATTCCTTTTCGTGTTCATTAGTCATCCTCCTTGCCTATAACCGCCGAGCCAGCCAAATGAAATTGACTGGCCCTCAATGCAGTAAATAATTCCTGCTCCCCATAAACAGGATGGTCCAGGATGTTGAAGTATTGACCGAGTTTATCTGTCGCGTGTGCATCCGAGTTGGACAAAACCGGAATCTGTAGCCGGGCAGCCAATTCGCGGATGCGGGTTTCTTCAGAAAGCGGTGTGTTTGGCGAATGGATCTCGATCGCATCCGGCGGGAATTGTTCGATGTTCACATTAATCCATTTCCGGTAGCGATAGGGGTGAACTAATGCCATGAATCCACCATTGGCGCGGACAAAGGCATGCAAGTCAGGGTAGAGCCAATTAGGAGATTCCAGCCGTGGGTCCTGCAGGCTGAGGATGATAAAGTCCTCGCCCTGGCTGGTGACCTCGATCCCGCCAAAGATGCGGAATGGGGCAAAGGTTTGGTTCAGGTAATCCAGCCTCTCGAGAGGTACCAAACGATGATGATCGGTGATGAAAATTGTGTCCAGCCCGGCTGCCATGGCGGCGCGGACCTGTTCCTGCTCGCTGGCTGTGCCGCAAGGGGAGCGTTCGCTGGTGTGAACATGCAAATCCACTTTGATCATCTTGCCAGATCCAGAACCTCTCTTGCCGGAAGAATCTTGAGATCGGGCAGGAGCGTCAGTCTTTCCAACAACCGGATCAGATATTCACTGCGCAGTGGCCCCCACCCTTCACCATCGAGGCCGTGCGTGTTGTAGATCAGCCAGCCATCCGGCTTTGACAACAATTCATCCAGGCAGCAGTCCAACCAGGGTTCAGCCTCTTCCCATCCGCCCGCGGTCATTTTCACCGTTCGAGGAGTGGGGAATGGATTGATCGCCGGGCCTTTCGTTCGAAAAGCGCGCACCACGCCAGGCAGCCAAGCTTCCAGTTCGGGGGTCGAGTCGTTGTAAGGAAAGGCGAAGATCGTCTGCGCAGGGTCGAACCCGGCTAATTGGCGGCTAAACACTTCCAGGCATTTCAGGATAAGTCCACGCGCCTCATCGAAAGGGAGGGTAGACTTGTTCGCATGTCTGTAGCCGTGTGGTTGGATGACATGGCCGCGCGCCTTCAACTCATTCCACAGGTCGAAGTCTCCATAGGAGGGATTAGCGCCCCAGCGATGCCCTGGCTGCATATCTTCGGGCAGTGTGTTATCAGGTAAGTGCGCAGTGGCAACGATGTTGAATTCGGCGCGCAGCCCGAATTTTTCAAAGATTGTGGCTGTCTTTAGCGATGATTGGCGAAATCCATCATCCCAGCTCAAAGAAAGGTAACGCATCGCTTCAAACCAATCCTTTATTCACCAATTTCCAATGTGACCTTTTGCAGGGTCAGGTTGTAATCATCGAACGAACCTGACGAAACCATCAGCATGGTCAGGCCGTCGGAACTCATCCATTTGGTGGGGAAATTGGGCTGGTAATCGCCATAGGTGCCCCAATTGTTATCCTGGTGGAAGCAGGCCCACGGTCCCCAAGGCTCCGGCGCCTCGAAAAGGGTCAACTGGCTGCGTAAACAACTCTCCGGCCAGCAGCCGGGCTGGTGATATGGCCGTGGTTTGCCCTGTAGGTCGATGAAACCGTAGTTGCCCATCAGGTAGCGCTTGATTCCGGGGTTGTAGGAGACATGGTTTTCGCCGGTCATCTGCGGGTAGGAGAAGACAGGCCGGGCAAGCGCATCCGCCGCGTCCCAGCCAGGTGCACCGGAACCGTCGCAGCCCGTGAAGAATTCCCAGGCCGACCGGTCCAGAATGTGGTACTTGTCCACGCGGCTGAGCAGGAGTTGGTCAGCATTCTCCCAATAACTGTTGCCATCCTCGCCACAGGGAAAGTAGGCGTAGACGTAATTGTCAGGCGCGCCTGCATAATCTTTCCCGAATTGGATAAAATGAGGCGAGGAAAGACGCCCCGTGAAGAAGTCGGTGGGCGTGGCTTCGCGATTCCAAGTTTGACCGTAATCAACGGATGTGACGATCCAGCCCTGCACGTTGCGCTGGCGGTTAAAGGATGGATTATCGCCGTAGTTATGCAATTCCACGGCAAAATACAGCACGCCGTTGATCGAGAGCAGGCTGGCCGGTTTGACTCCAGCGGTGGGATGCAAATCGGCGCGCTGGCAATAGATTTTGGGATTGATGGGCTTAGGGTCGATCAATTCCAACCAGACGCCCCATCCGGTGTTGGCGCACCATGCAGCAGGTCCGCCGTTGATCTTCCAAAAGTTCATCGGACTGGCGGAATTATCCCCGGCCGCGCCGTAGAGATTGTCGTCGTCCGCCCAGGTGATCGGCCACATGTCGCCGTCGCCACGGTGGCAGCGGAATTTGTCAAAGACTGCGCTTCGGATGAACGCGCTACGAGGGTACGTGGGGGTGGGGGTGGACATGAGATACAGCTCCTCACTCAATAATCGAGGAATTCTTCGTACAACGTTGACAAAACCCGTTTTCATTGCTATGATAACGATAACGGGAGCGCTAACATAATGATACCACACAACCAAAGAGTCACCATCAAACACGTGGCGCAAAAGGCGGAAGTCTCCACCCAAACCGTGTCACGCGTCATTAATTCGCGCCCGGATGTTGCCCCGGAAACGCGCCAGCGGGTTTTAGAAATCATTCAACAAATGGGATATCAGCCCAGCGAGCTGGCGCGCAGCCTGATCCAGCGCCGCAGTAATACGCTGGGGGTTGTCACCGCTGGATTGAAGTACACCGGGCCTTCGCGGACGCTCAACGGCATCACCACCAAAGCCGAGGAACTGGGCTTTGCCCTGTTACTCAAAGAACTGCCGCGTTTTGATACGAGCGAGATCCAATCTCTAATTCAGTTCTTGTTGGCCCGTCATATTGATGGTATCCTGTGGGCTGTACCTGAGATCGGGGGCAACCGAAACTGGCTGGAGAAAGACTTGGCGTGGATTCCTGTGCCGATTGTGTTTCTCACCATGCAGGCACGCACAGGGATACCTGTTGTCACTGTTGACAATCATCTCGGCGGGGTACTTGCCACCCAGCACCTGCTCAACCAGGGGCGCCGCCACATCGGGCACATCTCCGGCCCGTTGGATTGGTGGGAAGCCCGTCAGCGCAAGCAAGCATGGCAGGACACGCTGAAAAAGGCCGGCCTACCGGTTGCTAAGAACGCTTGTATGGAAGGGAACTGGTCACCCTCAAGCGGGGAGGCGGCTTTCCAAAAATTGCTGGAATCCTATCCTAAAATGGACGCGGTCTTCGTCGCCAACGACCAGATGGCTCTCTCCGTAATGCAAATCGCCTGCCGTCGTGGATTCCGCATTCCACAGGATGTGGCGGTGGTCGGATTCGATAATATCGCTGAATCCGCCTACTTCTGGCCACCGCTGACCACTGTCTACCAGAATCAGCACGAATTGGGCTGCCGGGCGGTCCAGGAATTGGTCGGTCGGATCGAAGCAGTTAACGGAAAAACCGAAACAACCGAACCGCAAGCCATTTTACTTTCCCCCGAATTGGTAATCCGTGAAAGTTCGGTCAATTCATAGTTAGCCTCCACCAGCCCCGTCGCTAACCGGAAAAATCGATAGCGAGCATGTTCATAAGAGCGCCGTTCTAAGATACAATCTGTCGAACATCAATACCTCGATGAAATATATGGCAATAATCCTATAAGCAATACCTTCGCCAAAATTAAGCGAATGAAATAGGGCTTTTCGGGTAAAGTTGTTGTTTACCAAGACACCAACTTACCAACGAGAAGCCCATGACAGCGATTTTAGCACTTTTACATAACATTGC